>VFSW01002024.1_pt1 | contig 30720 bp, 31 predicted proteins | sample 5358111 | NCBI WGS metagenome assembly VFSW01 (sample SAMN11554181, study PRJNA540505) | mine drainage metagenome | isolation source: sediment from site ElyBrook_90M | place: USA: Ely Copper Mine, Vershire, VT | collected 2017 | reverse complement strand
GTCCTGCTGGGGGCACAAAATTCAAAACACCACCTTTGCGTGGTGTTTTTGGATTGCGAGGGGCGACGTTCGACTCCTGTCCGGGGGCACACTTCGACGCGGCTCAGTGCAGGCAAAACAAAAACGCCCGTGAGGGCGTTTTTTGCTTTCATCAAAACTAACTTAAGAGCAGCCGCCGGACGATTCTCCGCATTGGAGGCACGTGAGGCAGGTGCCCGTCCGGACCATCATGCCGCCGCACTTCTTGCAAACGGTCTCGGCGATAACGGTGCCGGATTTCTTGGCCGAATAGAGCGATTCGCCTCCACCATTGGCTTCTTCAACTTTCATCGGCTTGGCCTCCACTACGACTGTTTGGGGGGCCTCTAATTTAACGGAATGGGTTTCGTGTCCTTCCAGGCTCGGATTCATGCCGAACTCGGCCAAATCCTCGGGACCGAGGAAGCGCAGGGCGAGATAGCGGAAGATGTAGTCAATGATGCTGGTCGCGATGCGGATCTCCGGATTTTCGGTAAAACCGGCCGGTTCAAAACGCGTGTAGATGAACTTGTGGGCCAGGTCTTTGAACGGCACGCCGTACTGCAGGGCCATAGAAACCGAAATGGCAAAGGCATCCAGGAGCCCCGCGAGCGTGCTCCCCTGCTTGGACATGCGGATGAAGATTTCAGCCGGTGCTCCATCCTCGTACATGCTGTAGGTGAGGTAGCCGTCGTGGCCGACAATGGCGAACTTGTGGGTTTCGGAAGCGCGGGTCACCGGCAAACGCTTGCGCGAAACTCCGTCGCCGCCCTTTTCTTTCTTTTTCTCGTCCTTCTTCTCGGAAGTGTTTAAGGGCTGGGTCGCCTTGGAGCCGTCGCGATAAACGGCGAAGGCCTTGATGCCGAGCTGCCAGGCCATCACGTAGGCCTCTTCTATCTCTTCCTTCGTCACGTTATTCGCCATGTTGAAAGTTTTGGAGATGGCGCCGGAGATGAAGGGCTGAACCGCGCCCACGAGGCGCACGTGGCCTTTCCACGAAATGGCGCGGGCACCCTTGCCGGACTGCACGGCGCAGTCAAAGATGGGCAGGTGCTCCTCCTTGAATCCGGGGGCGCCTTCCATCGTGCCGGTCTCCCGCACGTGGTCCATTATCGCTTTGGTCTCGCTTTCGCCGTAGCCGAGGCGCCGAAGAGCCGGCGGCACGCTTTCGTTTACTATCCGCATCCAGCCGCCGCCCACGAGCTGTTTCATCTTCACCAGAGCGAAGTCCGGTTCAATGCCGGTCGTGTCGCAGTCCATCATAAAGGAGATGGTACCCGTCGGAGCGATGACCGTGACCTGAGAGTTGCGGTAGCCGCTTTTCACGCCCGCCGCGTACGCCTCTTCCCAAACCTTCCGGGATTCTTCGGCAAGCTTGCGGTCGCCCAGAATACCGGCATCTATTTTTTGGGATTCTTCGCCGTGCATCTTAATGACATTAAGCATCGGCTCGCGGTTCGGGGCGTAGCCCGCAAATGGACCGATGCGCTCTGCGATGGCGGCCGACATTTTATAGGCCTCGCCGGACATGAGCGAAGCGATGGCCCCCGCGACGGCCCGGGCGCCGTCTGAATCGTAGGCCAGGCCCTTCGTCATGAGGAGCGCGCCCAAATTGGCGAAACCGAGGCCTAGTTCGCGGAATTTCCTGGCGTTCTCGCCGATCTTTTCCGTCGGATAGGCCGAGCCGGAAACGATTATCTCCTGGGCCAGGATGAAGACGTCCACCGCCCGTTTGAAACCCTTGACGTCAAAGGTGCCGTCCTCGTTCAAGAACTTCAAAAGGTTGATTGAGGCCAGATTGCAGGCCGAGTTGTCCAAGTGCATGTACTCACTGCAGGGGTTTGAGGCATTGATGCGTCCCGAAGCCGGGCAGGTGTGCCATTTATTGATGATGGTATCAAATTGAACGCCCGGGTCTCCGCATTCCCACGCCGCTTCGGCGATCTTACCCAAGACCTCGCGGGCCTTGTAGGTCTCGGCCACTGCGCCCGAAACGCGGAAACGCGTCTGCCAATCGCCGTCCTTTTGGACCGCCTCCATGAAATCGTCGGTGATGCGGACGGAGTTATTCGCGTTCTGATATTGGATGGAGTTCCAGGCGTCGTTATTGAGGTCCGCCATATTGTAGCCGGCATCCATCATCACCCGGATCTTTTTCTCCTCTTCCGCTTTGATGCGGATGAAATCCATCACGTCGGGGTGGTCAATGTTCATCACGACCATCTTTGCCGCGCGGCGCGTCGTGCCGCCCGACTTAATCATGCCCGCCACGGAATCGGCGCCGCGCATGAAAGAGACCGGACCGGAAGCGTAGCCGCCTTTGGAGAGCGGTTCTAATTTTGAACGGAGGTTGGAAAGATTGATGCCCGCGCCCGAACCTCCCTTGAATATCATTCCCTCGGTCTTGATCCAATCCAGAATGTCGCGCATATCGTCCTCCACCGCCAAGATGAAGCACGCCGAACATTGCGGCTCTTTTTGCGAACCGACGTTGAACCAAACCGGGCTGTTGAACGAACCTTTCTGGTAAACCAGAAGATGCGTGAGCTCGTCCTCAAAGATTTGCGCCTGAGCGGCGCCCGTGAAGTAGCCGTTCTTCTCTCCCCACTCGCGCAAAGTGTGCGCGACGCGCGTAATCATCTGCTTCAAGCTGTTTTCGCGCCCGGGTTTCAAGAGCTGGCCGCGGAAATATTTCGCGGCGGTTATGTTCACGGCGTTCTGCGACCAAAAATCGGGGAACTCCACGTCTTTCTGCTCAAAAACCTTCTTCTCGCCGCTACCGACAATCGCGTCGCGCTTCACCCACTTCACTTCATTGAAAGGATGAGTGCCCGCGGCGGTGAAAAACCGCTTGAGCGGAACGCTGACGCGACTTTTATTCCTCTCTCCCTCTCCCTTCCCCTTTACCGCGCGAGCGGCGATTTTTTTGGCGGGCATTTTAGAAAAAATTTTAACGACTCCCTAATTCTAGGGAGGGGAAGGCAATCCGCAATGGTGGATAACTTCCCGTAAAACAAATCCCGCACCGATCTGTCAATGGACAAATGGTGCGGGATGCAAAACTCCAGCCGCTAACGCTTTTTCTTCCTTAAAAAGGTCGGTATCTCCCAGGCCTCATCGGTTTCGGGCTTGCCGGGAGGGGTTTTAGGCGCCAATGTTTCACTGACCGGTGTAACATCCGCCATTTTCGGTTCGGTTTTCTTCGGTTCGCCGGCCATAAAGAGCGTCGGCAGGCCCCGCCGGTCGGAAAACATGCCGTTGAAGCCGGTCGCAATGACCGTCACCTTGACCGCCTTGTCCTTGAGGCTCCGGTCGTAGTAGGCGCCGAAGATGACTTTGGCGTTCGCGTCCAAATTGCCAGATATGGCCTTGGCGATATCGTTGATTTCGGACATCTTAAGGTCCCGGCCGCCGGCGATGGAGAAAAGAACGCCCTTGGCCCCTTCCATGGAAACCTCCAAAAGGGGCGAGTTCACCGCGTTCTGGACGGCCTTAACGCTCCGGTCCTCCCCCTTCGCCGTGCCGATGCCGATCAGGGTCTGGCCGGACTCGCGGAGGATGGTCTTGATGTCGGCGAAGTCAACGTTCACGATGCCCGGCGTGTTCACGAGTTCCGCGATCGCCTGAACTCCTTGTTTCAATATCTCGTCAATGAAAGCGAAGGCCTTCATGACGGAAGTGTCTTTATCAATAATGGTGAAGATCCGGTCGTTCGGGATGACGACGAGCGCGTCCACTTTTTCCTTGAGGCGTCCGAGACCTTCCTGGGCGATGGTCATCCGCTGAGCGCCTTCAAAGGCAAACGGCTTCGTGACGACCGCGATGGTGAGAATCCCTTTTTCTTTGGCGATCTCGGCAATGACCGGCGCGGCGCCCGTGCCAGTGCCGCCGCCGAAACCCGCGGTGATGAAAACGACGTCCGCGCCCTCAATGGCCTCGCCGATTTCGGAACGGTTCTCTTCGGCCGCTTGCTTGCCGATCTCCGGATTCATGCCGGCTCCGAGACCGCGCGTGAGCGCCCGGCCGATGTAAAGTTTTTTGTGGGCCGAGGCGTAATCCAAATCCTGCGCGTCGGTGTTGACGGCAATGAACTCAACGCCACGCGGGCGGTCGCCCGCCATCATGCGCGTCACCGCATTGCTGCCGCCTCCGCCGGCGCCGACGACAATTATCTTCGTGAGCCCCCGGTCGCTCTTGGGACTCGGCGCGCCGTGTCTCGGCGCGGCCGTTGAATGAGAATGATGCTTGATCTTGTGTTTCTTTTTCATGGCATTAAATTCCTGATGAAGCTCCGCACCCCGGAAGCGGTTATCTGCGGCCGCTTGTCTTCTGTGAGGCCCCAGAGGGTGAGACCGACCGCGCAGGAGAACTCCGGATCGTCCAAAAGCTCCTTGTGCGTGGGATTAACGATATCAAACTGGCCGAGGTTCGGGAAGCCCATTTGGACAGGCAGTTTCAGCTCAGATTTCACCAGGTCCAAAAGCCCCGGGAGCTTGACCCCGCCGCCCGTCAGCACGGCCCCCGCCGGGAGCTGGACTTCGCGGCCCAAAACCTTGAGCTCATTATTCACGAGGCCGAGGATTTCGGCAAGCCGGACCTCGATTATCTCGGAGAGGAAATGGCGCGATATCTCGCCGGGAGTTTCGCCGTCCACGTCGGCGAGTTTCACCATTTCCCGCCGGTTCACGTCCTTCGCGACCGCCGAACCGTACGTCGTCTTCAATTTTTCCGCGAGATCAATGGAAGTTTTAAGACCGATGGCCACGTCGTTCGTCACGTAAGCGGAACCGACCGGCAAGCTTTTTACGTGGAGCGCTTTCCCCTCCTCAAAGACGGCCAGGGAAGTCGTGCCCGCGCCGAAATCAACGAGGAGCACGCCGAGCTCTTTTTGCTTTTTGGAAAGGACGGCGTTCGCCGAAGCGAGCGGGTTAAAGATGACGCCCGAAACGCCGACGCGCAATTTTTCCAAAACCTTGAGGAGCGAATTGACCTGCGGCGCGAAACTTTCCACGATGAGCGTCACGACCTCCAGGCGGCTGCCCGTCATGCCCAACGGGTCAATGATGTCGCCGATCTCGTCCACGAAATATTCCTTGATGACATTGTGGAGCACGAAGGAGTTCGGCATCATCTTCACGGCGCGCGAGGCCTGCGTGACCCGCTCAATATCGTCGGACTGGATCTCTTTGTCGGGTCGGGCGACGGCCGCGACGCCGCGCGAGGTGCGCGCCTTCACCTCCGGACTTTGGAAGCTGACGATGACGTTGCGCGTCGCGCTCTTGGATATTTTCTGCAAATCCGAGACGACCGCGTCCAGCGCTCCGAGCCCGTCCTCCGCATCCACAAGAACGCCGTGGCGAATGCCGACCGACGGCTGTTTGAAGGCGGTGATGACGGAAAGCGTGCCGCCTTTTTTAGGTTCGGCGACGACGCATTTTATTTCCGATGAACCGATATCTAATCCAGTGATGAGATTAGCCATTTTTCTTTTTTTTCCATCTTCATTCTATCACCACTTCGGCCATGCGTATATCCCAAAAGATGAAGAAAACTGTGTATAAATAGGCGTTCCACGTTCTCGCCGCGCTTCTTGGCGAAGCGCGGGTTCACGAAGACCTCGCCGAGGTACTGGGTCCCCTGCCGAAGGTCCGGCCGGGGGAAAAATCCGGAAGCCCGGAAGCTTAATACGTTCGTCGGCTTGTCCTTCTGCCGGAACTGCCGGTTCAAAACGCGCATTAAAGCGTCTCCCGCGACATAAATGTCCAGCGCGGCGTCCTTCAATCCGGCCGCCCGAAGCGTCCGTAAACCAAAAACCCTGAGACGTTTTTCCCAAGGTTTGTCCTGCTTTTCCAAAACCGTGACGGTAACATAATTCATATTGCTAGAAGCGAGGGGCGCCGCACTCATCTAGCCGAGCGCCTCTTTCACGGCGGATGAGATGGCGCTTGATTCCGCCCGTCCGGCGGCTTTTTTCATCGCCGCGCCCATCACCTTGCCGAAGTCTTTCGGCCCCGAGGGCTTTACCTCGGCGATCGCCTCGGCCACTATCTTCTTGACCTCTTCCGGAGCGAGCGAGGGCGGCAGATATTCCCCGAGGACTTTGAGCTCGCCGGATTCCTTGTCCGCCAAATCCCGGCGGTTCCCTTTTTCATAAAGCTCTATCGCCTCGCGACGCTTCTTCACTTCGCGGCGGATGACGTCCAAGACGTCATCGTCCGAAAGCTCGCTCGCCTCGCCCTTGGTCCTCTTTTCTATCTCGCGATTGTGCAAAGCGGCCGAAAGCAAACGCAAGGTGCCCAACTGGGGTTCCAGCTGGCCCTTCATAGCAGCTATAGTGTCTGATTTTATCTTTGCTAAAAGATTGTTAGCCATAATTTCCAATTCTCAATTTTCAATTTCCAATGAATTTTCAATGAATCAATTTCCAAACGTCGTATTTGAAAATTGTAAATTGCAAATTGAAAATTTACTTCTTGGCCTTGTAACCCTGCTTTTTCTGCTTCGCGAGCTCTTTCTGCTTCACGATGCGGTAAAGGGCACGGTTGCGCCGCTTCGTCTTGTTTTCCGTCCGCTTGCTCGCCCGGCGCTTGCGCACCTCTTTGAGGACGCCGCTTTGCTGGACGCGCTTGTTAAAGCGGTAGATGAAGGCGTTGGAATTTTCGTTTTTCCTTTTTCTTATCTCAATTGGCATAATTTGATGTTTAAATGCTTAAATTTTGTTGTTCGACCCTTTTATTTCAACTCGTTGATTATCATTTTCCGGGTTGCTTCCAGATCCGCCTTCGGCGCTTGGTTCACCACCGAATGGATGGACCCGCCGCCGTCGCCCTGGAACCGGGGCAGGATGTGGACGTGCAAGTGCGGAACCGATTGGCCGGAAACCTCGCCGTGGTTCACGCCGATCGTGAAGCCGTCCGGCTTTAAGGCCTTTTGCTCCGCGGCCGTCACTTTCTGCACGGCGGCAAAGATGGCCCCAAGCTCCCCGCTCGGTACTTCCAATATAGTCGGGTAATGCTTCTTTGGCAAAACCATCGCGTGGCCCCAGGCGCGCGGGTGCACATCCAGGATGGCCAGGACCGCGTCGTCTTCGTAGACGGCCTCCGCCGGAATTTCCTTGCTAATTATCCTGCAAAAAATGCAGTCGTTCATTTGCTGTTCAATCTCTTCTTCACCTCCTCCACTAAACGCTCGGCGACGATGGTTTCCTGCGCGCCCGTCGTCGTGTCCCGAACCATGATAGTCCCTTCAAAGACCTCCTTTTGGCCGAGGATGAGGGCGAGGCGGATGCCGATTCGGTCCGCGATGCGCAGCTGGGCCTTCAACGTCTTCTTGCCGACGACCTCCACGACCGCGATGCCGCTCCCCCGCAGATCGTTCATGAGCCGCAAGGCCGCCTTTTTCGCCTGATCGCTCAGGACGACGAAGAAAACCCGCGGCCTGGTCTTCGGATGGGCCGCCACGCCCTGGAGGCGCATCGCTTCTATCGCCCGTTCCATGCCGACCGCGCCGCCCACTGCCGGCGTGAGACGCGCCTTCAAGGCCTCGGCAAGATAGTCGTAGCGGCCGCCCGAAGCAATGGGCAAAGGATAATCCGCCGCGAAGAATTCAAATGTCGTCCGGTCGGAATAGTCGTTCAGGGGCAAAAGATGGGGGTCGGGCGCGTAAGCGATGCCGTTGTCCTCCACAAGCTCCAGAACCGCTTTGAAATGGTTGTTGCAATTCTGGCAAAGATAATCCAGGACGATGGGGGCGGCCGCCCGGAGCGCGGCGCATTTTTCCTCTTTGCAGCGCGCCAGGGCGTAAGGATTTTCCTCTATATCGCGCACGCAGTCCTTGCAAAGACCTTCCTTAAGCGGCCGGTAATAATTCTTGAGCTTCTGCTTGAAGGCCGGCCGGCAGACGCGGCAGCCGGCGTTGTTAATCACAAGCTTCAAGCCTTTGAGCTTCAAGGAACGCAGAAGGTCGTAGACGGCCAGAATGACCTCGCCGTCGTAGATCGGGTCGGCCTCGCCGATGATGTCAAAAGACCATTCCCGAAACTCACGGGAAAAACCCGGCTCCGGCTTCACCTGGCGGAACACCGGGTTAAACGAATAGACCTTGAGCGGCGAAGAAAAATAGGCCAAGTGGTTACAGAGATAGCTCCGGAGGGCCGGCACGTGCGGGTTGAACCGCAGGACCAGCCGCTCGCCTTCCCGGTCCTTCAGCGAGTAGAATATCTTTTCAAAAGCGGCGTAATGATCGCCCAAACCGGAGGCAAAGAGCTCCTCGGTCTCCAAAAGCGGGGTCTCTAAAAAATAGAAATCGTGCAGTTCGCTCACGCCGAGGCCAGTCTGCCAAAAAAAACGCCAGGCCTCCTGCTCTTTGGGCAGGATGTCGGCCGTTCCTTTCGGCACCTTCCATTCAACCGGTGTCTTAACCTTGGGTTTCTTGTCTTTGGGCATTATTCCTTTAATAGGTTGGGGCGCCGAAGGCCATCGCCTCGTTCAAAGGCCAGAGGCGGAGGCGGACCAGGCCGACGATGTCGCTCTGAGGCACCGGGCCCCAGCTCCGCGAATCAAAGCTCGCGTTCCGGTTGTCTCCCATCACGAAGTACTGGCCCGGACCGAGGGTCTCCTTAAAATCAGAGAACGTTCCCGGATCGGCGATATAGGGCTCTTTAAGCACCTCCTTCTGTCCCTGGTCGGTGACGGTCACGACGCCGTCCGTAATAGACACCGTCTCTCCCGGCAAGCCGATTATCCGCTTGATGAAATAAACGCTCGTGTCCTTGGGATAGCGAAAAACGATGACCTCGCCCCGCTCGGGAGCGCGCAAATGGTAAGTGAGCTCGTCCACCAGCAAATAATTGCCGTTATTGAAGTTCGGTTCCATGCTGGAGCCGGAGACGAGGAACGGCTGGGCCAGGAAGGTCCGGACGAGGAAGACCGCCACGACCGCGATCGCGACCGTCTCCACCATCTCAAAAATAGACCAAAGAGTTTTCTTCATCCCGCACCTTTTAAAGAGTGGTCAGTTTCACGACCTTGAAGCTATTATTATCCATAATCGTTGTTTTTAACATAAATCCAATTTTCTACCACGCTGTAGTTGACGAACGAAACTCTTCAAAAGGTGCGGGATTCATAAAAGGGCCGATAGGGATACTTTATATTCGCATCGCCGCTGGTTTTATGGGATAATTGTATGGAAAAGAAGAACTTATGGCAATAGAGAACGTGCAAATCGTCATCGGCCTCGGAAATCCAGACCCGGCCTACGAGCGCACTTACCACAATGCCGGCGCGTTGGCCGTCGCGGCGCTCGCCTCCGGAGCCTCTTGGCGGACCAAACCGAACTTCCGTTATGCCAAAACGAACGGCCTAATCCTCGTCGCGCCCGCCGTTTTCATGAACGAAAGCGGCGCAGCCGCGAAGGAGGCCTTGAAATACTTCAAGCTAAAACCGGAGAACCTTCTCCTTATACACGACGACAGCGACCTGCCTTTGGGCGAACTGAAGGTTCAATTCGGCCGCGGCAGCGCCGGGCACAAAGGCGTCGCCTCCGTCATTGCGGCGCTCAAAACCGGAGATTTTTTCCGGGCGCGCATTGGAATCCGCCCGCCGAACGAAAAGAAGCGCCTTAAAGCCGGCGACTTCGTTTTAAAAAAGATAGGAAAAACGGAGATGGAAAGACTGGAGGCGGTCTTCGGAAATATCGGCGAAGAGCTTGGGCTTACCGGAGGTTCATTGCCGCGGGAGCAAAACTGAAGCTGACGTTGAAGCTCACGTTGCCGGTGCCCAGAGTCGTGACCTGGGTGAGGGGCAGATCAACGTTCGTAAAATTCGGGTCGGAAGAAAGCGCGTTCTTGAACTGCAGGAGCGTGGCGTAGTCCGGCGCTGAGGCCGCCAGTTGGACCGGCGCGGTGAAACTCGTGACATCTACGTCCGAAATGATTATCCGGTTCTTTTGAGCGAGGTTTACTAAATAATTGAGGATGGCGTACCACGGCACGACTCCCTGTTTCGCCGCGGCCACTCCGGCGACGAGCGCGTTGAAGCTTTGCGCTTTGGAGGCCAGATCCGTCAGAGTCTGCTGGTCCAAAGGCGGCTTGAAGTCGCTTGCTTGGCTCACGAGCGAATTCGCCTGGCTAACCAGGAACGAGGCGGACAAAATGAAGGCCAAGAGCAAGATGGCTAAAACTCCGGCGATGATGTTGCGCCAGAGCCCGATGAAACTCAAAACCTGGTCCCGCGACATCTCCCGGGACGAATCTTCACCGCCGACGTTTATCTCCGCAAAAGGCCCGTCGTTCGTTTTCTGCCGGCTCCGCGCGGCGCCTCCCAAAGCAGCATAAAAATTCGGCGCAAGGCCGCCCGCCGGCGAAGTGAAAGGCACCGCCTTTAAGTTGAAGTTCGCGGCGAGGAGCTTGGAGATCTCGGCTTCAAAGTTCGGCGCGACGAGCAGAACGCCCGCCGGCCCTTCGCCCCAGCGGCTCACGGCGAAGTTCACCACCTTCCGGACCTCTTCCAGGACCACGCCGTCAAAGAGCTCCCGCGAAATGGTGCGGGTATCGCCCTGAATGGACTGCCAGGAACGGAAATAATTGAAATGCAGATGGCCGTCGCGCAATATCGCCAAGTCCATCCCGTCGCTCTTCAAATGCAAGACCAGGATGGGCTGGTCGCCGATTTTCATTGACGCAGTGATAAGGCGCGCAAGCGCGAGGGACGATGATTCAAAGACCACCGGCATAAAGTTGGCGGCCATGAGCGCTTCCTTGAAAGCAGCGATCGCTGCCGTTTCCGCAAATGCGCCCAAAAGCTCGTAACGGTCCGGTGTCTCGCCGATGATTTGGGCGCTCATATTGGCCTCCCCCGCCGCAATCGGCGATATCATCTGCAGGTTCAGCCCGACGGTCTCCGGCAATTTTTCTTCGCCCACGTTCGGCACTTCAAAGCTCTGGGTGTAGAGCGCGCCCGAGGGCAGAACGCAATTGACCTTAAGGACTTTATTTTCGGCGTCGGGAGAGACGGCGCGATGGAGCGCTCGCAGGGCTTCCGTGAAGGCGGCCTTGTCCGCCAGCTTGCCGCCCCTCACCACGCCCGGCGCAAGACGCACCGCCGCCGCCTTTGGGGCATCACCGTCAAAATAAACGTAAGCGAGGCTGCCGTCCGATATTTCCAGGCCGTCCACTTTCGGCTTGGAGCTTAATTTCTCCAAAAAGCCGACTATTTTATTGAGGAAATTTTTCATTGGTTAGCGTATTACTGAACGGCCTGTTCATTAATGGATTGGACCTGCATTTGTCCGGTTAGCTGGTCAACGATTGCCGTCGCGACGACGTACTTTTCCCGGGTGCCGGCCGTACCGAGCGAAGCCACGGCGTAAACGTAGGTGTTATTGGCATTATTCACCGTCCGCGAGACCGTGACCGTGGCACTGCCGGAAGTGGTAGAAATACCATAAACCGTTTGGCTTGAAGCAAAGTCCTTGTTGCCGGATATTTTGTTCAGCGCATCCCAGATCCCGGTATCGGCCGCAGTTTGCGCCTGGACCTGGAGCCTCTCGCCCAGTCCGGAATTGCTCAAGAAGTAGGCCACAAAGGAACTGGCGATCACGATCTCCACTATGACGCCGCTCACGATGAGTATGAAAGGCAACGCTACCTGAGCCTTCTCGCCGATCTTCATTTCCTTTAATAATAGCAGAAACGCATTCACCCCGCCTAAGGCGGGGTGAATATGAATTTCCGATTGATGATAAATTTCTACTGGCCAGTCGTTGAGGTGGCCGTTCCCGTTCCGACCGGCGACTGTTGCGGCGCGGTGGACGGGGCTAGATCCGGATTCTTGGCGATAAGCTGAGCCAACTGACTCTGCGAACTCAGAGGCGTGTACCAAACCACTTCGTCCCGGTTAATGCGGAGAGAATCCGTCGGTCCCCAGAAAATATTCGTGAACTTCTGGACGCTCACCGGGTTCGTTTTGTCCTGGGCATTCACCTGGACCATGTAGACGTGGGTCAAACCGAAATACGGGAAGGTGGTCAGTTCGCCGAAGTAGAGGTCGCCCGTTTTCAGGTAGACCGCGTAATAGGTCGGCGTCTTGAACCAAAACTGCCAAGCGACCACGGCGGCCAAGGCGACGATAAGAACGATGACGACCGCGAGCAATATCTTATTAATGTTTCTCATACGGATATTATATCATATCGTGTTTGGAACAGTGGAGTTGATTTCTTCCTCTCGCTCATAGGGCCTCCGAGCGTCAAAATTATCCTCGCTCCCACGCTCCTCGCCACCCTACCTCTCCGCCAGCTGGCGGATCGGGGGGGGCTTGGCTCGGCGTCGCGGCTCGCTCGTTAATTTTATGACGCTCTCCGGCATATTCGCTCAAGGAAGACATCAACTTACCCAACTCTGGCAGTTCCGCTGTTCACTAAGAAAACCGTCTCGCAGGTCTTCAGACTCCGAGAGTCATCAGACTCGAGGAGCCGAGCGGGCATGGTTCCTGAGCCGCGTCGAAGGAGAGCGAGGCCGAGAGCGAGCGGCCAAACCACGCTGGGGTTTGGCATAGCGTGTTTTCGTGCGAAAAGCGGAACTGCTCTCTCGCCGAATGATATAATTTAAACAATGAGAGTCACGAAGATAATCCTCTGGGCGCTGGTCGGAGTCGTCATCGTCCTCACCGTCATACTATTCCTCCAAAAGATCGGCGTCGTCCGGGCCGCCGGGACGAACATTAGTCCCATCGCCACCAGCTCGGTTGCCTGGGACGACCCGAGCGGCTACTGGGATTTTTACAACACCCAGACCGTCACGGTCGCCGGCACCAAGGTTTCCGGCTACGCCAGCTCATCCATCGGCCCGATATCCCTGGACTGCGCGACAAGCCCGAACGGGAATATTTGCGGCACTTCCAATTACGGCATCTGCAACGGACCGGGCCCGCACGCCACGGACGGCACCTGCCCCAACGGAGACGCCGGCCAGAGCGGGACGGGCCTCACCGGCTTCGCCTGGAACGACGATATCGGCTGGATCAGCTTCAACTGCAACCAGACCTCCCAGGGCGGGACGAACGTCTGCGGCACCTATCCATACAGCGTGCAGATAGACGGCTCAACCGGCGATCTGAGCGGCTATGCCTGGAACGACAAGGACGGCTGGATCAGCTTCAACTGCGCGAACAACGGCAACTGCACCTATCCTTACAAGGTGAACACGGCTTGGCGCGCGACCAGCACCTACGGCTACCTTACCTCTTCCGTCTTTGACACCCAAAATCCCCAGGGCACCGCTTTGAAGAGCATTACCTGGGAAGGCACCTCCCCCGCGAATACCTGCGTGGACTTCCAGGTAGCCGGTTCCAATAGCTCTTCGGGTCCCTGGACATTCATGGGGCCGGCCTCCAGCACGTCCGATTACTACGGTGCGGCCTGTTCGTCGGCGCCCGTGGGCGGGGTTGGTTGCGCGCCGGCCGACACGCCCATCTGCGTGGACACCCGGGCCTTCAACGCCTACCGCTATTACCGTTACCAGGTCCGCCTGCGGAGCGACCTCCTGCAGACCCTGACGCCGAACGTGAATGACGTTATACTTAACTTCAGCCAGTAAGGACTTTCTCTGTAATTCCGAGCCGAAGGCGAAGGAATTCCAGAGAGAAAACCTTACCCGCCTAAATTTTGCTAAAATCAATACATGAACAACCGTGAAATACATTAAATCCGAGTCGGAGTTTAAGAGTGTGTTCAAAGGAAATTTTGGCGGGTGCTCGTTATTGTGGCTCAAATTTCTGCGCCACGGACGGGCTGGGAATTTTAGACAATAACGGCATGATAGAAAAAACTAAAATCAATAAACTTACCTGGTGGCACATTACGCGGCCGGCGGAACGCGACCTCGCCGAGGTGGCGAAGACCGTCCGCCCGCACCATCTTATTATGGAAGAGCTCACGACCGTTTCCGACCGGAGCAAGGTGGAGGCCTACGACGATTACGTTTACCTGGTCTACCACCTGCCGATCTGGAACGCCAAGGAGCGCACCTCACGCCGCGGCGAGATAGACATCGTGGCAACGAAGAACACCGTCGTTTCCGTCGCCTACGAAAACTTGGAGCCTTTGGAGCAATTCCGAAACGATTTGAAGGCCAAGCTTGCCGACAAGGTTCAAAACCCGCCGGAGCTCATCCACTACCTACTGCAGGAAGTGAACGTCTTTTCCCTCCGGGAACTCAGGCACGTTGAGGAAAAAGCGAACGCCGTCGGCCGGAAGCTCTTTAAGCGGGCTGACAGCGCCCTCTTGGAAGAGATCTCCTACATCAAGCGCGACCTCCTGGATTTCGGCATCATTGCCGCTTCGCAGAAGACCACGCTGGAGTCCCTCGCCGAGGTCGGCACAAAATTCTGGGGCGATGACGCGCGGATATACTTCGCCGACCTCTTGGGGAGCCTGCTGCGCGTCCACTATCTTTTGGAAAACCTCCGGGCGACCATCGTCTCCTACAGCGAGACTGTCTCGCAGATATTCCAGTTCAAGACATCGGAAATAATCCGGCGCTTCTCCATATTGGGATTTTTGACCTTTCCCCTGCTCCTCTACGCCACGATCGCCCTTCAGCCGACCGTCGCCCCGACCTTCATTCAGAATCCGTCCGAGTTCTGGGTCATCTTCGGCGCCATATTCGTCATCGTCACTCTCCTCGCCATGTTCTTCCGCAAAAAGGGGTGGTTCTAAAGCTAATATTTAGTATTTAGTATTTGGTATTTGGTATAAGACGACGGGAAGTTCCACTTCCCGTTGTTTAGTGTAGAATTGATATATTCATGGAACTCTACAATACCCTCTCCGGAAAGAAGGAGAAATTGGAACGGCCGGCCGGGCGGCCTTTGAAGCTTTTCGTCTGCGGCCCGACGGTCTACGACTATTCCCACATCGGCCACGCCCGAACCTACGTTTTTTTTGACGCGCTCGTCCGGTATCTCCGCGCGGCGGGCTGGGGCGTCGCCTATATCCAGAACATCACGGACGTGGATGACCGCATCATCGCCCGGGCAAAAGAGAACCAAGAGGGTCCGCTCGCTCTCGCCAAGCGCTTCGCTCAGGCCTATTTTGACGACATGAAGGCGCTCGGCATCGCGAGCGTCACCAAATACGCTCCGGCCACGCGCTTCATCCCGGAGATCGTGAAACAGGTGCAGCTCCTTCAAAAGAAGGGCTTCGCTTACGAGATCGCGGGCGACGGCATTTATTTTGACATCGCGAAGTTCCCGGCCTACGGCGCGCTCTCCCACCGCACGGCGCTCCAAGCGGAGGATTCCGTCTCGCGCATTGACGAGAGCGTCGCGAAAAGGAACAAGGGCGACTTTTGCCTTTGGAAGTTCCCCAAATCGCCCGTCACGGCGCCTTTCTACAAGCGCTTCCTCGTTACGGCGGACGGCGAGCCCGTCTGGAGAACCGCTCTCGGCTGGGGTCGGCCGGGCTGGCACATTGAAGACACCGCAATCAGCGTGAAATATTTCGGGCCGCAGTACGACCTGCACGGCGGCGCGATGGATCTGAAATTCCCCCACCACGAAGCGGAGATCGCCCAAGCCGAAGCGGCCTACGACCGGACCCCTTTCGTGAAGCTTTGGCTCCACACCGGCTTCCTCACCGTCCAGGGCGAAAAGATGTCCAAGTCCCTCGGAAACTTCATCACCATCCGGGATTTTTTGAAAAAACATTCGGCCGACGCCTTGCGCTATATCGCCCTCTCCGCCCACTACCGCACGCCTATAAATTATTCAGAAGAGATGGCCCAGACGGCGGAAGCGGCCGTCGGGGGCATGCGGGCCTTTTGCGCAAAATTAGCTTTCGTGGAAAAAACGGTTCCGGCCGGCCAAGCGTCCGGCGAGGTCGCGCGGCTCATCGCCGCAACGGCCCAGAACTTCTCCGAGGCCCTGGACGACGACTTTGCGACGCCCGCGGCCTTGGGCGCACTTTTTGCCTTGACCCGCGAGATCCAGCCAAAACTTTGGGTGCTTTCCGGCCAAGACGCCCGCGCCCTGCGCCTGGCCATCGGGGAAAAGTTCGGGCTCTTGGGCTTCGTGCTTCCAGCACCCCAGCAAATACCGCCTAAAATCGCCGCCCTGGCCCAAAAACGCGAGTTATCCAGAAGAAGCAAACAGTTTGAGCAATCCGACACCTTGAGAAAAGAGATAGGCGCGCTAGGATACTCAATAGAAGACACGCCCCTCGGACCCTTCGTCTCCAAAGAGTAATATGTCCCAGAACAATAATTTAAAAGACCCGGTCTTGAAAATTCCGCCCCAGGACCTGGAGGCCGAGCAGTCCGTCCTCGGCTCTTTAATGCTCGACAAAAACGCCGTCATCCAAGTGGCGGACTTTTTGGCGCCCAGCGATTTTTACGACGGCCGCAACCAGCGGATATACGAGACCATCCTGGAACTTTGGGGCCACGCCGAACCGATAGACCTCCTCACCGTCTCCCACCACCTGAAGGAAAAGAAAGAATTCCAGGGCACGGGCGGGATAGATTATCTGACCTCGCTCGTGGAAAGCGTGCCGACCTCGGCCCACGTCGCCCATTACGCCGGCATCGTAAAGGAAAAACGGGTGCGCCGCGATCTTTTGGGAGCATCCGCCGAAATTACCGAACGCGTCTTTGAAGAAAAAGATTTTGAGCGCCTCATTGAGAACGTGGAGCAGAAGGTCTTCAACATTTCCCAGCGCTCCCGGCCGCAGAAGTTCGCGGCTTTGAAGGACGAACTGCCGGCCGCCTACGAGCGCATTGAAAAGCTCCATCACGGCGAGAAAGGCGGCTTGCGCGGCGTGCCGACCTACTTCACCGACCTGGACAACATGCTCTCCGGACTCCAGCCCTCCGACCTCATCATCCTCGGCGCCCGGCCCTCCCTCGGCAAGACCTCGCTCGCTTTGGACATCGCCCGCCAGACCTCGGTCCAGGGCGGCCGGGCCGTCGCGGTATTTTCCATTGAGATGTCCCGGGAGCAGATCATTGACCGCCTCATTTCCGGCCAGGCCCAGATACCTCTTTGGCGCCTGAGGACCGGCCGGTTGAACGACGAGACCGATTTTGCCATGATCCAGCAGGCCTTGGACGAACTTTCCAAAGCCAAGATATTTATTGATGACACGCCATCCCCCACCCTCCTCCAGATGCGCTCCATGGCCCGCCGGCTCCAGATGGAACACGGCATTGACCTCGTCATCGTTGACTACCTCCAGCTTATCCAGCCCAGGACGAATAGCGACAACGTCGTCCAGCAGATTACCGAGATCTCCCGCGGGCTCAAGGCTCTCGCGAGGGAGCTCAACGTCCCCGTCCTCGCTCTTTCCCAGCTCTCGCGCGAAGTGGACAAGCGCGACCAGAAGATACCGCGCCTCTCCGACCTGCGCGATTCCGGCAGCTTGGAGCAGGACGCCGACGTCGTGCTCTTCATCTACCGCAAGGAACGCGACCGGCTGGACCTGACGCCCGAGGAACAGAACACTGCGGAAATAATCATCTCCAAGCACCGGAACGGTCCGGTCGGGAGCGTGAAGCTGATGTTCGACGCCGAACGCGTCGGCTTCAAGAACCTGGACACGAAGCACAGCTTTGAATAGGCCATGATCCCCCAGTCCATCAAAAGGTTCATTGATTCGTTTTCCAACCTCCCTTCCATCGGGCCGCGCCAAGCGACCCGATTGGCCTTTTACCTCGCCTCTTTGGATAAGGCGACGGTGGACGAACTGGAGAGGGCTGTCGGCGGGCTCAAGAATTTGAGCCGGTGCGAAAAATGCTTCTTCTTCAAAGAGGGCCCGGCAAAATATTGCGCCATCTGTTCCTCGCCGGAGCGGGACCAAAAGACCATCGCGATAGTGGAAAAAGAAACAGACCTCCTGACGCTGGAAAAGACCGGACGCTTCAAGGGCACCTATCTCATCCTCGGCAAGCTGGCCGACAAGGGCGTCATTGAAACCGCCCAAAAATTGCGCCTGGCATCGCTTAAAAAGCGAGTCGCAAGCGACGGCGGAACGCTCCACGAGCTCATTATCGCCTTGAATCCGACATCCATCGGCGATTTCACCGCCGACATCATTAAAAGCGAGTTCAAAGACCTGGCGGATAAGATCACCCGCCTCAGCCGCGGCATCCCGACGGGCGGCGAGATAGAGTTCGCCGACGAAGCGACCCTGGAAAGCTCGCTGGAACACCGGACCTAACGATTAGGTCTATTCCCCCGCGTTGTACAAAGCCTGGACCTCAGCGGCCGAGAGAGCGCGGTTGTATATGCGGACGTCGTCGATAAAATATTGTGCGAACCAATTGCCACTATTCCAATCTCCGATTTGTGTATTGTATGTATTCCAACCAACGTTGTAATTCCAAGTCATACTATTGGCCAAAGCTCCGTTCAGATACGTTGTAAGGGTTGGATAGTTCCAGACCGCAACATAATGTTCCCATGTGCCATTGACAGCATTTATTATGACGTTCGCACCCGTTTCCACGTTAGCTGACTGATTACGTATCCTTGCTGATACTATCCCACTATCGTTATCATAAAAAAGAAATCCGCCAGTAGTGCTCCACGATGTACCATCAATACTAAAAAGACAACTACCGCTTGCATGCGAACCATTTCCCATTCGATTCGCCCATATGCTAATTGTAAATTGCTGTGCGATAGCGGGGATTTTCGGTATGGTCACATAATTACTGCTCCCATTGAAGCTCAACGCCTGTCCGATTTTCCCCGCCACGTAGGTGGGGTTATTAATCAACGTCCCGTTGTTCCCGTTCCCGCTCATATCATTGGCATTGCCATCCAAGGGCCACCAGCCCACAAGACCCGAGGCATTGTAGAGAGGAGAGAGGGAGAGGTCGGAACCCTGGGCAATCACTCCCGGGAAGGCCTGGAGAGAGGGGGTGGAGTCGTATTGGGACCGGTACTTCTGGGATTCAGGCAGGGCGGTGAGCTCGTATGATCCTCCGGGGGTATAGGTGTAATAGAGACCGGTGGAGGTGGTGTTAATAGGGTCAACGGGGAGACGGGATAAGGGGGAACCGGAGGAGATGAGGTTGAAGTTAACGGGGATCCAACCCTGGCCGTTCACGAGGGTGGATGAGGTGGCTGGGACACAGTGGTATGACCAGCCGGATGGGAGGGAGGGAAGGCCTAGGTCAGCGCAGGTGGGACTGGTATCAGGGACAGAGATATACGTGGTGGAGGCGGTGCCGAGGTTCTGGTCGTACTGGTCGGCCTGGAAGATGGAGAGGGCGGTGTTCAAGGAGGCCAGGTCGCTGAGCCGGGTGGAGTCCCGGGCCTGCTGGAGAAGGGCGGCGGGATTGAGGACCAGGACGACGGCCACGGCGAGGACTCCGAGGATGGCGATGACGACCAGGAGCTCTATTAAAGTGAAACCTCCCGAACGTTGGGAGGCGGCAAATCCTCTCTTCATTGCAATAATTATAACAAAAAAACCGCCCTATGGGCGGCTTTCTTTATATCTTCTTAACGATAACTTCAGTATGGGGCTGGCGATGGCCCTTGAGCTTGCGGTAGCGGGTCTTGGAATGATAGCGGAAGACAATCTTTTTTTCATCCCGGCCCTGGTTCACGAGCTCGGCTTCCACGCCGCCTTTAAGATAGGGCGTGCCAATCTCTACCTTCCCGCCCTCGGATTTAAGGAGGACCTTGTCAAAGGAAAGCCGGCCGCCTTTTTCGCCTTCCAGCTTTTCCACTCTTAATTTTTGCCCGGCGGACACCTTGTATTGCTTGCCCCCCGTCTCAATGATCGCGAAATCCATAGCCTTCAGATTATTAACAATATTTTAGGATAAGTCAAACTTTTGAAACCGAGGGAGGAAATTTAACCCCTACCAAACATCTGTTTGGTGGGGGTAACAAAAATCCCGCAAGTTGCCCTGCGGGATTTCGCGCACTGCGCTGGAGACTAACCTTCTGTGTGCTCCCGCAGCTTGCCGATCAGGTGGGAGGCATAATCTTTGCCGCCCAGACCGAAGGCCAAACCGAAAGCGATGGCGAGCATCGCAATGAGGCCCGTCACGAGGGCGTTCACTATCGCAACGGCAATCCCGAGCTGGGAAAGCGCGGCGAGGAAACCGAAGATGATGACCGACCACCAGGTAAGCGAGGCGAGGAAGCCCGCGCCGTGGAGCTTAGCGCTCTTCACGGAGGCCTTCACGAGACCGCGCAGGAAGTGACCGACAATGAAAGCGGCGAGCATGATAAGGACCGCCACAAGCACGTTCGGCACGTAGAGCAGCACGGAGTTGAGGAAGCTCGCGAGCGAGTAGAAACCGAGGATATCCACGGCCGCGAGGAGGAAGACCACCACGAGGAACCAGTAGACCAGTTTCCGGAAGAACTTGCCGCTGTTCACGTGCAAGCCCGCCCGCTCAAAGTATTCCTCCAAGCCCAAGCTGATCAAAAGCTTGTCCAGCTTGACCACCTGGACGATCTTCTCCACCAAGGCCGCGATACCGGCGGCAACGATGAGGCCGATTATGAAAACGACCAAAGCGCCGACGATGCTCGCGAGGGTGCTCACGAATCCCACCCAGACATTCTGCAAGGAACTCACTACCAAAGACGTCCAATCTTGAATGAACATTTAATATTTGATTGAATTTTTCGACCTTTGATGATTAATCTTATTATAGCAAAAATGACGCTGGATATGAATAATTTTTGATAAACCGCTACGGACATTCTGCGAGGAGGGTCAGACTTGGCCAAGCGGCCCGGAGCGCCCGACGAGCGGGATGTCCGGAGTGGGTTATCGTCCGATGGAACGAATAACCACCAGCTTGGACGTCCCCAACCCTTCCATTGCCGGCTTCGGAATGCCCATCTCCCCTCCCCAGAAGCCCGGGTCGCGCAGAAGCTCAATCACCCATGGGAAGTGGCCGTCCTGAGAAAAGAAAAGGCCGCCTTTCGGAACGAGCGGAAAAACGTATTTCAAGCAGTCGCGCGTTGATTCTTTAAGGTCAACATTCACGCAAGCGGCCGCGATCGGCTCCCGCAAACCGGGCAGGGTATCTTTGAAGAATCCTTTGAAAAATTTGGCGCGGGAAATGTCGCCGTACTTGGCCACATTTTCGCGGACCTCCTCCAAACCGACGGCGTGGCTCCCCTTCGGGAAGTGGTGTTCCCGGCCGAAGATGCTCTTGCCGCCGCCCTCGCTGTTTTCAGGCATGCCTTCAAAGGAATCAAAGACCAAAAGTTCGCGTCCGGCGAGCTTGGCGACCAAGCTCAGCTTGGCAGTGCTCCCGCCATGGAAGGCGCCGGCCTCCAGGATGGCGCCGGGCACATCGGACGGAATACTCAAAATATCGCGGGCAATGGTTAAAAGTTCGTTTTCGGTATGCGGGCAATCCACCCTGTATGAAATGAGGTAGAATTTCCGCACCAGCATCCAGCGCCCGCCGAAGGTCGTCTTGGTTTTCGTGCCGTGGCACAAAAGCTTCACCGCCGCTTTGAGGTCAAGCGGGAAATAATAGACCTTCCGGTAAAGATACAGGAGCGGCCAAGGCAAATGTTTCTTTAAATTATGGCGTAGCGACATTAATGGACCTTGCGGACAATAACGAAGGGCGTCATCTTGTTGCCTTGGCCGAGAGGATTATCCAGCAAGATGAGGCGGATGGTCTTCCAATCCAAGCCCACCCCCTGGCTCGCGCCGACTATTTTCACGTTGATGTAGTTCGCGTCCGCCGTCGCGACCGGCATGCCCGTGAGGCGCTCCATCCGCTCGCAGTCCTTTTGCGGATCTGCGGGAGGCAAAACGGCCCATTCGGTGTACGGGTACATATCCTCCGGAATAAAGCCGTCAATCTCGGAAACCCTATGGCCGGCGATTATCCAAAAGAGGCCCCGGATGCCGAAGAGCTTGCCTATGGCGCCCAAAACCATGGCCGGGATAATGCGCCAGGCGCCGGCCTCGTCTATCGCGACCTGCATCTTCTCCGGCCGGGACCAGGCCGTCATATTCTTGTATTTTTTGGTGCCTTTGACGACGAGGCGCGCGAGCCAACCGGCCTTCACGTCCGAGATGTGGCGCACCCGGTTCTCCGAGATGGAAACTATCTTTTCCGAAACCGAAACCCAGTCCCCCGGCTTGAAATGCGGCTTCACGAACTCGTTTAAAACGCTCTCCAAGCTTTCCCCGAACTTGATGAGGCGCGGCACGCGGATGGCAAAGCGCTCGTACGTGACGCCGTTTACCGTTACTTTAGTCCCCGGCTGGAGGCCGGGCTGCATTTCCGTCGGCGGTTTGATGTTTTCCATGTTATGTTTCCATTTTATTGTATTCAATTCCAGTGGATTTTCAACCTCATTTCGGCTAAAATAAGCACCATAACCGTTAAAGGTCGTCCTGAAAACAAACAATAATGCAGAAAAACGTTGGAACTTGGGACCGCGCCATTCGGATAATTCTCGGTCTTGTGCTCGCCTATTTCGCGACGACCGCGAGCGGTGTTTTAGCCATTATTCTCTACATCTTGGCCATCATCCTCGTCCTCACCGGCATCTTCGGCACCTGCCTGCTCTATTCCCTGCTTAAGATAAACACGAAAAAAAAAACCGATCTTGCCCCCAACGCCGCCGATGCAGCAATAGCAGCGATAAAGAAACGCCCACCGTTAAGGTGGGTGTTTCTTTTTGTGGACCTAGGCGGAATCGAACCGCCGTCTGCGCAATGCGAATGCGCCGTTCTGCCACTAGACCATAGGCCCTTTTAATCTTCTCGGCTTGTCGGGCTGCTGGGAATTGAACCCAGTCTACACGCACCCGAAGCGTGCGTACTACCGGCATACTCCAGCCCGATCGCGTTAATTAGCTTATATCACCTCGCTTTCCTTGGCAATTTTATTTCTGCCGGCGCTTTTTCGCGTGGAGCCGCTTGGACTTCTGCGTCAGGGCGAAGATGGAAAGAACCATGATGTAGACGGCGATGGTTTCGGATGACACGTGGTAATGGTCCTGCAGGACGACCGAAGCGATGATGATGCCGAAGACGACGACCGTCCAGGCGATGACGAAAAGTTCGCCCGGATGCCGGCTTTCGTGCATATCGTACCACCGGTCAAATTCCTTCGTGGCGGCGTAAAGGCCGAGGATGCCGGTGTAGATGACGCTCAAGGGGGCCGTCAGGAACTCAAAACGGTTTTGAAGGACAAAATCGCCCACGATAAAAATCATGAAAATGACTGTCCAAAAATTGGCCAGCCAGCGCCAAAGTTTTTCGCTCCTGAATACCAGGGAACTGTCGCTCATTACTTTACATAATACTTCTTCTTCATCCCCTCCTCCACTCCTTCTTCAAATTCATCCTTCTTCTCGCGCGCTTTTTTGGACAAAGCGACCAGTTCTTTGTCCGAAAACGCGCCGAGCTCTTCAGCCCGCGCCTCAAGATGCTTTTTCTCGTTCAGCTTAGGGTCGTCCAGGACCTCCTCAAGCAGAATGCCCAATATCCAGCCGACCTTAGGCCCCGGCGGAATCTTCAGGAGCGCCATCAGGTCGTCGCCCCGGAGCTTCAGCATCTTCGGTTCAATTGGGTCGCGCTTCACCTTCTCTATCATGAAAAGCAGATGGCGGAGCTTGTACGGGAAGGCCTTGGGCACGCCCGAACCGATGCGGTCGGCTTCGCGGACTTTTAAGAGATTGTCCACGTTCTCCGGTCCCACCCGGGCGAGGAAACGCCGCACGCCCGCCGCGGTCACTTCGCCGACGTTGTAATAGAAGAGGTGGAAGCGGACAAGGTGGACCACTTGGTCCGCGATCTCCTTGCCGAAATGCAGGCGGTCCATTATCTTCGCCGCCATCCGCGCCCCCACGACCTCGTGGCCATGGAAGGTGGAGTCCGGTCCGTCGCCCCGTTTCGTCCGGGGCTTGCCCACGTCGTGCAAAAGCGAGGCCAGGCGGACGACGAGCGAGTATTTTTTTTCGGCGGTGTAGTTCAACGCCCGCACGTTGTGGTCAAAGACGGTGTAGATGTGGTGTTTGTTCTGGCCGCAGCCGATGCCTTCCCGCAGTTCCGGAATGATGAACTTTAAAAGTCCGGTGTCTTCCAAAAGAATAATGCCTTCGGCCGCCCGGTCGGCCATGACCATCTTCGCGAGCTCGTCCCGAATGCGTTCCTTGGCGATCATCTCCAGAAGCCCCGCCTGGTCCTTGATGGCCTTAAGCGTCGGCTGGTCTATCTCAAACCCGAGTTCCACGGCAAAGCGCACGGCGCGCATCAAGCGCAAGGCGTCCTCGTTAAAACGCTCGCGCGGCTCGCGGACGGTGCGGATGAGCTTTTTTTTGAGGTCGGCCTCGCCGCCGAACGGGTCAATAAACTCCCGCTTTGGGTCCGCCAAGTCCATGGCGATTGCGTTTATCGTAAAATCGCGGCGGGAAAGATCTTCCTCTATCGTCTGCGCGAACTTCACCTCGTCCGGGTGGCGCTTGTCGGTATACCGCCCTTCCGACCGGAAGGTCGTTATTTCTATTATCTTCAAGCGTTCGTCCTTGGCCTCGGTCTTCACGCCCACCGTGCCGAAATTGTTCTCGTAGACGCTCTCGGGAAAAAGCTTTTGAACCTCTTCCGGCCGGGCGTCGGTCGCAATGTCCCAATCCTTGGGTTCCCGGCCGAGGTAAAGGTCGCGGACGCAGCCGCCCACGAGATAGGCCTTAAAGCCGGCCTTCTCAAGGACGGCACCGGTTTCCTGCACAACCTTCGGTATCTTCGGCTTCATCATCCTCATTTTACCTCAACTTCCGGCATATTGAAATTTTAGGATAGTAGACCTATCCTTTTCGCAGACAGGCATTTAAAACCGAGGTGAAAAATGGAAGTTAAAACCGACACAGCCGAAGATCTTCTTCGATTGAAGGTCTCGGAAGAGCTTCTTAAAACAGTACGCACAAATCAAAACAAGGCTAAAATTGACCAAGCGGTCAATGCTTTGATAAAAATTTGTGACACTAAGCTGAAAGGACGAAGTTATGATAAAAGTAAGCGATAGTGTGGTGAAGGATCTCGTTGAAGAAATAGACGTAATGCTCCAGGCAAATCCTCCAGTTCCACCGGAAGAATTCAAAGAGAGGATCTCGCGTCTAGTTCAACGCACCCAGATAACGGCCGGTAAACAGAGCGATCTTTTCCACGCGGAAGAGCAATTGACTATCGAAGGGAGCTAAGGCTCCCTTTATTTTTAGCCGCCTCCGGCGGATAATGAGACGAACGCCCTCGTAGCTCAACTTGCCCCGTTAGATATGCCCCCCTCGTAGCGCAACTGGATAGAGCATCTGCCTTCGAAGCAGAGGGTTGCAGGTTCAAATCCTGCCGAGGGGACTATATCTAACGGGGTGAAGACAGAGCATCTGCCTTCGAAGCAGTGGGTTGCAGGCCCGCCCCGTAGTAAACCGAAGGTTTTGCTTCGGGGTTCAATTCCTGCCGAGGGCACCAAACCGCCATATATGTGGTTAATACCTTTAAGCCTGCTTATCGTATTTGAACTCATCGCCGATATCCTTTCAAAAGAATGGGCCTTGCACGGTCTGGCCGTGCGATTTATCGGAGCAATATTGGGATATGTCATTGCAAACGTCTTTTGGCTGTTTGCCCTGAAAGGCGGGGCCGGCCTTGGCCGCGGAGCGATGATCTTCTCGGTCGCCTCGGCCGTCATCGCCGTCATTCTGGGCGTTTTTCTTTACAAAAAAAAGGTTTCCGGCACCGAGATTGCCGGCATGGCGCTCGGCATAATTGCAATAACGCTCATTCTTTGGAAGGCCAATTAAATCAGCACTTACGCTATTCAGCGTTCATGTTCCTATGCGTCATGCAGAGCAACTATCCTATGTTATATAATTAGAGGTATGGATGGGAGAAATATGGCGCTCAAACAAAAAGCGGTCGTACTCCGGCGACAAGGCTTAAGTTACAACGAAATCAGAAAGAAGATCGGCATTTCAAAAAGCACGCTGAGCCTATGGCTAAAGTCGGTACCGCTAAAACCCGAGCATAGAAAACGCTTGTACACGAAACAAATACAAATACTGTCTAGAGGACCCAGTAGCCAAAAAGAAAGAAGGAGAAAAGAAATCAATAAAATTATAGAAGATGCTGAAGCAGAAATTGCTCGTCCCATTACGGAGCAGGCATTCAAGCTATTTGGAGCGGCAATTTATTGGGGAGAAGGATCAAAAGGCAATCGGCTTCAAGTGACCAATTCAGACCCACACTTGATACTATTTACTGTAGCTTGGATTGAAAAAACACTTGGCATTAGTAGAAATAATTTAAAAGCTTGGCTGAATATTTATCCGCAACAAAGCGATATTAATATAAAAAGATTTTGGTCTGATTTAACTGGAATCCCTATGAAAAATTTCGGTAAAAGTTATATTAAACCGCTCAGCAAGGGCTACAAGAAACACAACCTTTATTACGGAACTATAAGAGTTGAGGCACCAAAGAGCGGCAATTATACCCACCGGATATATGGATGGATTCGAGCTGTCCTCAAAGACAGAAACACAGAAGTAGAAAAGATAGAAAGGAAGTGGATTCGGTTGACTAAAACCAATCGACCGGTAAACTTATAAGCGACTATCCACCCCTAGCTCAATTGGTTAGAGCAAGCGCCTCTTAAGCGCAAGGTTCTGGGTTCGAGTCCCAGGGGGTGGACAAATATAACTTTAAAAACTTCCCGAAACGCGCTAGAATATGCGGCAAATGGGCGCTCTTACTCCGGAAACGCCGCTCGCCGAGGTCCGCAGCATCGGCGCCCGGTTCGGAGCGAAGCTCAAGCGCCTGGAGCTTCAAACCGTCCGCGACCTTCTTTTCCACTTCCCCGCCCGGTACGAGGATTTTTCCCGGATCTACGACATCGCGGACCTCATTCCCAACCAGGAAGCGACCGTCCAGGCGCGCGTGGACGAGATAGACGGCCGCCGCGCCTTCCGCCGCAATCTCTACATCGTGGAAGCCCTCATATCGGACGAGACCGGCTCCATCCGCGCCGTCTGGTTCAACCAGCCCTACGTCCGCAACGTCTTACAGCCGGGGCGCACCTTCAACTTCTCCGGCCGCGTCACTCAATCCAAGACCGGCGAGATCCATTTCGCGAGCCCGACTTATGAATCGGCGGAGGCGCTCGGAGAGACCAAGCACACCGCCCGCATCGTGCCGGTCTATCCCGAAACCAAAGGACTCACCTCCAAAGGCCTGCGGTTCATGGTGAAACCCGTCCTGGACGAATTGAAAGCCCTCCCCGATCCGATACCCGGCGCTATCCTCGCGAAGAACGGACTGCCGGACCTCATGACCGCGCTCCGCGATATCCATTTTCCCGGCACGCTGGACGAGGCGTTCCTTGCGAAAAGGCGTTTCGCTTTTGAGGACCTGTTTTATCTTCAGCTCTACAACCTCGGCCAGAAAATCGCCCTCTCCGAAGAAAAGGCGCCGGAAATAAAAGTGGACCTGCCGTTTGTCAAGGACCTCTTAGGCCACCTGCCATTTGAACTTACCCCGTCCCAAAAACAGGCGCTGTGGGAGATATTGAAGGACATGGAAGCCGTTCGGCCGATGAACCGGCTTCTTCAGGGCGACGTCGGTTCCGGCAAGACGGTTATCGCCGCGATTGCGGCTCTTTCCGCCGCCCACGCAGGATACCAGGCGGTCCTTATGGCGCCGACCGAGATACTCGCCCGCCAGCATTATCTGACGCTCCGAAAATTCTTCCCCGAATGGGAAGGCGGCGTCGCGCTCGTCACCGCTTCCGACCGGCGGCTCTTCTACGGCCACGGTTTGGAAAGCGCGGTGGCCAAAGAAAAAGCCGTCGCCGAAATCGGCTCCGGCCGGGTAAAAATCGCTCTCGGCACGCAGGCCCTCATCCAAAAAGGTATTACCCTGTCCGACCCGGCGCTCGTCATCGTGGACGAGCAGCACCGCTTCGGCGTCAAGCAAAGAGCCCTGCTCGTGCGCCAGACGGGAGACAAAAAACGGGAGATCCCCCATTTTTTGAGCATGTCCGCGACGCCTATTCCCCGCACGCTCTCGCTCACCCTCTTCGGCGATCTGGACATCTCGCTCATATCGGAGATGCCCAAAGACAGGAAACCGATAATTACCAAGGCAGTCGGACCGGCCGACCGGGCGAAAACCTACACCTTTATAAAGAGCGAGGTCCGCAAAGGACGCCAGGCCTTCGTCGTCTGTCCGCGCATTGAGCCGAAAGAAGAGGTTTCCACGGCAGAGATCCAAAAACTGGAGCTTAAATCCGTGAAGGAAGAGTACGAAAAGCTTAAGACGAAGATATTCCCCGACCTCAAGATTGCGATGCTCCACGGGCGGCTTAAGGCCGCCGAAAAAGAGGCAACGATGCGCGATTTTGCGGAAGGCCGGACGGACGTCATCGTCACGACGGCCGTCATAGAGGTCGGCGTGGATGTGCCGAACGCGACCATAATGATGATAGAGGGCGCCGACCGCTTCGGCTTGGCCCAGCTTTACCAATTCCGCGGACGCGTCGGCCGGGGCGAACACCAGTCCTATTGCTTCCTGATGTCCGACACTCCCTCGCAAACGGTCAACGCCCGCATCAAGGCGATAATCGCGGCTAAAAACGGCTTTGAGCTCGCCGAACAGGATCTTAAAATGCGCGGTCCCGGGGAATTTTTGGGCAATTCCCAGACCGGCATGCCCGACCTCGCGATGAAGGCCATCCAAAATCCGGACCTTGTGAAGGAAGCGCGGGACGAGGCGTGGGATATTTTAAAAGACGACAAGAATCTGGCCCGCCATCCCTTCCTCAAAAAAGAGCTGGCCCGATTTACGGGCCAGGTCCATCCGGAATGATGTTAGGGAGCTCAGCTCCGTTACATTAACGGACTAAGGCGTGGAACTGCTTCTGCGTCTCTTCTATCACTTTGTTCTGGAGCGGCTCTATCTCTTCGGTCTTGAGAGTCCGGTCGGTTGAGCGGTAGATGATGCGGTAGGTGTAGCTCACTTTGCCCGCGCCGAACTTGGCCGCGTTCTCGTATTTATCCAAAAGCGAAACCTCTTCCACCAGGTCGCCGCCGATGTCGCGGATGAGGTCAAAATAATCATTGGGCGTGAACGAGGAGTCCACGACGAAGGAGATGTCGCGCGTGATGGGCGGGTATTTGCTCACCTCAACGAACTTCTGGCCCAAACGGAGCTGGCGCGTCACGCGCGGGTCGTCTGACCATAAGAGGCGAATGTCTGGCAGGTCCATGCTAACAATGGCGAGGCGCTCCAATCCGAAGCCGAAGGCCCAGCCGGTGTAATTTGAAGGGTCAACGCCGAGCTTTTGAAGGACGCTCCCTTTCACCACGCCGCAACCCACGACCTCCACCCACTTGCCGCCGATCTCCACTTCCATCTCCAAAGAAGGATTGGTGTAAGGGAAGGTGTCTTTGTTGAGGCGGTATTTGACGTCCGGTCCGAAAACGGCCTTCGCAATCGCGCCCAGCGATTCTTCCAGCTCTTGCTGGCCGATAACCTTCACGGCCTTCGGAGCCAGATAAAATCCGTCTATCTGGTGAAAAACGTTCATGTGGCGCCGGTCTATCTCGTCCCGGCGGTAGACCTTGCCGAAGCTGAAAGCGCCCACGGGTTCGTTATTTTTAATGCGCTCCTTCACCCCGGCGTCCATCAAATAGTAGTACCACATGACGGTCGTGTGGGTTCGGAGTATGTTCTGGTCGTCGGCGTAATAGGTATCCGAACGGCTCCGGGCGGGATGGTCCGGCGGAAAATCAAAGAGATCAAAACTGATGTCGGCCGGCACGATCTCGGGGGTCTTTATAATATCCAAATCTTTGAAGTAGGGGCTGCGGATTATCCGGTCCACGATCTCGGCAATGGGACTTCCTTTCGTCCGCGAGAGGTCGGGCATTGAAAGGAAGCGTTCCATGCGCCTTCCGTCCGCGTCCGTCCGCCGCGCAATCTCTTCGCGCAATTTTTTCTCCTCGGGACTGTCTATAGTCATTTCTTTCATATTTTGGTGGCTGGGGTGGGAGTCGGACCCACGACCTTGGCGTTATGAGTGCCACGCTCTTACCAACTGAGCTACCCAGCCGTGTTAAAAAGATTATAGGTTCTGCCTTGTTTTTTTTCAAATTTGCTGATATCATACCGGCGCGGGGATGAGCAGCCCGGTCGCTCGTCTGGCCCATAACCAGAAGGTCGCAGGTTCAAATCCTGCCCCCGCAACAACTTGGAAAACCGCTTTGCGGTTTTCCTGCGTTTTAGAAACCCTCGGTTTCTAACGCTCGCTCCCGCTCGCTGTTTTCCGAAACGGGAGACCAAAGTGTTCTCCCGACCCCACTCCAGTTGCGGAAACCGCAACAAAATCTCCTATGTGCGGCAGGATTTGAACGGGGAAGGGGTCGGGAAACCGGGAGGTTTCCCGTGGCGGAGCACACGAACCGCTCTGGTTCGTGGGAGCCCCGCAGCCGCCGTGGCAAGGCGAGGGGCGACGTTCAACTCCTGCCCCCGCAACAACTTGGAAAACCGCTGGCGAACTGCGACGTTCAACTCCTGCCCCCGTAACTACTAGGAACAAAAAAATCCGCCGTCTGGCGGATTTTTGTTTTCTGGCGCAGCCGGCCGGAATCGAACCGGTAACCCCCGCCGTGACAGGGCGGTGCTCTAACCAATTGAGCTACGGCT
>VFSW01002023.1_pt1 | contig 30722 bp, 29 predicted proteins | sample 5358111 | NCBI WGS metagenome assembly VFSW01 (sample SAMN11554181, study PRJNA540505) | mine drainage metagenome | isolation source: sediment from site ElyBrook_90M | place: USA: Ely Copper Mine, Vershire, VT | collected 2017 | reverse complement strand
TGTCCAGTTCATAGTCCTGCATGTACGGCGCAGTGTCCGTGTCCGGGTTGTAACGATAAATACGAAACTTCATGAATGCTCCTTAGCCAGCACGGATAGCTGGTAACGGGTAGTTGGCGGCTGATTAGGCTACCCGCTACGTGCCACGAACTACCGGCTCAATAAACCCGCGCCTTGAGCGGAAACGATTCCACTGTAAGCGGCTTCAACCTTACCGGCTTGTAATCCAGCCGGCTGCCTTCCCGAAAATACAGGCTGTGCTTGAGCCAGTTCACATCGTCGCGCTGCTGGAAGTCGTCGCGCGCATGGGCGCCGCGGCTTTCCTTGCGCGCAGCCGCCGAGATCATGGTCGCCTGGGCCACCTCGATCAGGTTGTCCAGTTCCAGCGCCTCGATGCGCGCGGTATTGAACACCCGGCTTTTATCCCGTATCCCGGTGTGTGCGACACGCTCGGCGATCTGCTTGATCTGCTCAACGCCTTCCGCCAGCAGGCCCGGAAAGCGGAACACCCCGCAATGCTTCTGCATGGTCTTGCGCATCGCATCGCCGACTTCTGACACGCTCTCGCCGCTCTGCTGGTTTTCCAGCCGGGCCAGGCGCGCCAGCGGACGCTCGGCCGCATCGGCAGGCAGGGGTTTGGTATGGGGGTTGTTCTTGATGTCCTCAATGATCTGCCGGCCCGCTTCACGGCCGAACACGATCAGGTCGAGCAGCGAGTTGCAGCCCAGGCGGTTTGCGCCATGCACCGAGACACAAGCGCATTCGCCCACCGCATACAGGCCGTGAACCACTTCATCCGGCCCTGTCTTGTATGGCGCCACGACCTGTCCGTGGTAATTGGTGGGAATACCGCCCATCATGTAGTGCGCGGTCGGAACGACGGGAATGGGGGCCTTGGCCGGATCGACATGGGCGAATTTCAGCGAAATCTCGCGTATCCCGGGCAGCCGCTGCCTGATCACATCATCGCCGAGATGATCCAGCTTGAGCATGATGTGGTCGCCATGCGGCCCGCAACCGCGCCCCTCGTTGATCTCAATCGTCATCGCGCGCGCCACCACATCGCGGCTGGCCAGGTCTTTCGCGTTCGGCGCGTATTTCGGCATGAAGCGTTCGCCATCCTTGTTGACCAGGTAACCGCCCTCGCCGCGCACCCCTTCGGTGATCAGCACCCCCGCGCCATACACGCCGGTGGGATGAAACTGGAAGAACTCCATGTCTTCCAGCGGAATCCCGGCGCGCGCCGCCATGCCCAGTCCATCGCCGGTATTGATGAAGGCATTGGTGCTGGACTGGAAGATGCGCCCTGCGCCGCCGGTGGCGAACAGGGTTGCGCGCGCCTGGAAGATCATCGTCTCGCCGGTTTCGATCTCCAGCGCGGTCACACCCAGCACATCGCCGTCCTGATCGCGGATCAGGTCCAGGGCCATCCATTCGGTGAAGAAATGCGTATTGGCTTTCACGTTCTGCTGGTACAGCGTGTGCAGCAATGCATGACCGGTGCGGTCGGCCGCCGCGCACGCGCGATCCACCGGCGTCTTGCCATATTCCTGCATGTGGCCGCCGAACGGACGCTGATATATCTTGCCGCTGTCGGTGCGGTCGAACGGCATGCCGAAATGCTCCAGCTCGTACACCACCTCCGGTGCGGCGCGGCACATGAACTCGATGGCATCCTGGTCGCCAAGATAATCCGAGCCTTTCACCGTGTCGTACATATGCCAGTGCCAGTTGTCCTCCTTGATATTCCCCAGCGAGGCGGCGATGCCACCCTGTGCCGCCACGGTGTGGGAACGGGTCGGAAACACCTTGGACAACACCGCGACTTTCAGGCCCGCATGTGCCAGCTGCAGCGCCGCGCGCATTCCGGAACCGCCCGCGCCGACCACCACCACGTCGAATGTCCTTTTAGCGATTGCCATTGTTAACCGAATCCTTTGAAATTTGTTTTTCGGGATGAAGCGCAAGGAGCCGCGCAGCGAATGACAAAGACATATCAAACATGATAGGCGAGGAATGAGCGAGCACGCGACGCCGCGATGCGCCCGACAAACAAATTTTCATCACATTCCCCACAGAATTTGCACCGACCAGATCGTATAAAGCAGCAGCGCCAGTATCACCAGCACATGAATAACCAGGCGCGCGCTGGCGGGTTTGACGTAATCCATCACAATGTCGCGTATGCCGACCCACGCGTGATAGAACAGGCCCAGCAAAAACAACAAGCTGAATGTGCGCACGGTCTGGCTGGAAAACAGTTCGGTCCAGACGTCATATCCCCAATAGGGTTGCATCAGCAGGTAACCGACCATAGCCATGCAGTACAGCGCCATCAGCAGCGCCGTGATGCGCTGCATCAACCAGTCGCGCAGGCCGTAGTGCGCGCCGACGACAACGCGATTCACCATAGCTTCACTCCCAGGAATATTGTCAACGCCAGGCTCGCCACGATCACCACCTTGCTGCTGCCGCGTGCCTGTGCAAGATTGCGCACCAGGTGCAAATCGACCGCCAAATAGCGCAGCCCGGCGCAGAAATGATGCAGGAACGCCCAGAGCAGTCCGATCAACATGATCTTGATATACGGATTACCCAGAATTTCGGCCAGTTGCGTGTAAGTCTCGATGGATTTCAGGCTGTATTGCAGCATCAGCAGCAGCAATGGAAGCGCACAGAACAATATCAAGCCACTTGCGCGATGAAGAATCGAAACGATACCGGGCAGCGGCAGTTTTATCAGATGCAGCGCGAGGTGCTTGGGACGTTGCTTGTTCATTACTGATCGGCATAAAACAGACAGGCGTAATCCTACACCAATTTACCCAACAAAAAAGCGGTGAAATGATTATCATGCTGGTATTAAATATCATTTAATCTCCGGGGAGAAAAACATGAAGGCACCAATCCGCGTCACCATTACCGGCGCAGCAGGACAGATCGGCTACGCCACACTGTTCCGCATCGCCAACGGCGACATGCTTGGGCGCGAGCAACCTGTCATCCTGCAATTGCTGGATTTGCCGCAGGCGCAGCCAATATTGCGCGGCGTGATGATGGAGCTTGAAGATTGCGCCTTTCCATTGTTGCAGCAGGTCATCATCACCGACAATCCCAAGGTGGCTTTCATGGATACCGAGATTGCGCTGTTGATCGGTGCCCGCCCGCGCAGCAAAGGAATGGAACGCAAGGATTTGATCGAAGCCAACGGCGCTATCTTCTCCGCACAGGGCAAGCTGCTCAACGAGCATGCCGCGCGCCACGTCAAGGTGCTGGTGGTGGGCAACCCCGCCAACACCAACGCGCTGATCACGATGAAAAACGCCCCCGATCTGAACCCGAGCAATTTCACCGCAATGATGCGCCTGGACCACAACCGTGCCATAGCCCAGGTCGCACTCAAACTTTTCCAGCCTATCCGCGACATCAATAAAATGATCGTATGGGGCAATCATTCAGGCACCCAGTATCCCGACCTCGACCACGCCGAGATACGCGGCCGCATGGTGCGCGACATCCTGCCCGACCAGGATTGGGTGGAACGGGAATTCATCCCCACCGTGCAAAAGCGCGGTGCGGCAGTCATCGAGGCGCGCGGATCATCGAGCGCGGCAAGTGCCGCCAATGCGGCCATCTCGCACATCCACGACTGGATGCTCAGCTCCCACCACAACGACTGGGTAACCATGAGCGTGCCGTCCGACGGCAGCTACGGCATACCTGAAGGCGTCATCTACGGTTTTCCGGTTACCTGCAAGCACGGCAATTACAGAATCGTGCAGGGATTGCCGATCAGCGAACTGGGTCGTAATCACATGGAAGAGAGCTACCGCGAATTGACGGAAGAACGCGACCATGTGAAACACCTGCTTGGATAAACGAATGCGACCGTAACCCGTAATGGCAGCCCCGAAATATACCGCCCTGCTATTCATAACCCTGGTCTTGCCGGCAACGCTTCCCGGATGCGGGAAGCGCGACACGCAGCCGGGCACCGCGCAGGAAGCCGGGCAATTGTGTGCTGCGCTTAAAGGCGCCGGTTTCACCGGAAAATGCACGGCCAACACTTTTAATAACACCCTTGGCATTGCAATAGACACCGACGATGTGAAGGCAATATACCTGTGCCCCGATATTGCAAACAGGATAAAACCATCGACCATGGGGCTTGCCGGCCAGTGGAAGCTGCAAATCCTTTCTCCTTATCGTGACGACAAACCGCTTGGTGATTGTGTTCTGCATTGACAAAAAATGGGGCGCATCCTTACGTCGCCGGCGCCCGCTGTACGATATATTTACATTCATTGAACAGACACGTATTTAGCTCGCCGGCCCTATATCGGGTAAACTTGCCCTGTATTTCCAGAGTCGACAACCCGCACAATTTGCCATGAACGAAAAACTGTTATTCCTGCTGGATGGATATGAAGAGTGTTATCCGCTGAATGTTGAAGAACGGTATCCGCGCGTGATGGACACCATCACCGAGCTGTGGAATTCAAACGAGATTGACGCTTACTTCTCCGACCTGATGATCGACAGCCGCGGCGGGACCCGGCAGGGGTTTCCGCCCGAAGTGGCATCCGAAATCTTTGCGTTAAGCATGGCCCATGCAAACATACGCGAGAAGAAAAAGAAAGTTGCGACCGGGGGAAATCCCTGGGAGGGGGTTGAAAACTCCAAGAAGCTCGCCGTCCAGCAGCAAGGCTATACCTACTCCCCAAGGGGTTTCACCCAGTCGGCCGAAAAGGGCGACCATAAAGCCGTTTTGCTATTTCTGAACTGCGGCGTGGATATCAATACACGCGATGAACAGGGCTGGACCCCGCTGATGATATCCACCTTCAATGGCAGGGAAGAAGTCGCAATGCTGCTGATTCGCCATGGTGCCGATGTCAACGCCAAGGATGCGGCCGGCTACGGGCCGCTGCACTGGGCCGCATTCAACGGTTACAGCGAAGTGGTGAAACTGCTCGTCGAAAAACGCGCTTTCGTGAATGCTGTCAGCAAACATGGCTTGACCCCGCTTCTGCAAGCGGCCACACGCGGCCATCTTGTTACTGCCGGCCAACTGATAGCCGGGGGCGCCAATGTCAATCTGGCCAGCAACGACGGCTGGACGCCATTGCACAAGGCCGCCGCCAACGGCCATACCGAGGTAGTCAAATTGTTGCTTGCCAAGGGAGCCAACCCAGATTCGGAATACCAGGATGGCACGACACCCTTGAGCATAGCCGCCAAAAACAGGCACGCGGCTATAGTGGCGCTGCTTACTGCCAGTAAGCAGGCAACAAAACCCAGGGCATAAAATTCAGGCCATAAGATTCCGGGCATCCCGTCCGCACTCCCTTGATATTTGCCTGGCCGCCTCCAGATAGCAAACCATAAATATCTCGAGGTTTGTCATGCAAAATATCCGGCCCGCGGCTGTTGCAGGCACGTTCTACCCCGCCGAACCCGGGCAGCTGGCGCATGACGTGCAACAGCTGCTGGTCCGGGCACACGCCGGCACCCCACGCCTGCTTGATCTGGTGCCCAAGGCGCTGATCGTTCCGCACGCCGGTTACATTTATTCCGGCGCGGTCGCCGCCACCGCCTACGCCTCAGTGCTGCCGATCGCCGGGCGCATCCGTCGCGTGGTATTGCTCGGTCCGGCTCATCGCATCGCGGTGCGCGGCCTGGCTCTGCCCGGTGCGGACGCCTTCGGCACACCGCTGGGCTGCGTGACGCTGGACGCTGCAGGCGCGCGCGCCATCGCCCACCTGCCGCAGGTCGGTATCAGCGCACAGGCGCACGCGCTGGAACACTCGCTGGAAGTGCAACTGCCGTTCCTGCAAAGCATATTGACTGATTTCACGTTGCTGCCATTGGCGGTCGGCATGGCCACCGCCCAGGAAGTCGCCGAAGTTCTTGATGCGGTGTGGGGCGGCGACGAAACGCTGATCGTGATCAGCTCCGACCTGTCGCACTATCTGCCCTACGCCACCGCGCAGCGCGTGGATCAGGCAACCGCGCAATCCATCCTGAAACTGCAGCAGCCGATTCCGCATGACCAGGCCTGCGGCGGCACCCCGATCAGCGGCCTGATCATCGCGGCGCAGAAGCACCATCTCGCGCCCCATTTGCTCGATCTGCGAAACTCCGGTGACACAGCCGGATCTGATGACCGGGTGGTAGGGTACGCGTCCTTCGCCTTCACCATGGAGGAAAGCAATGTCCATTGAAAAAGGAGAGATTCTGTTGCCGATCGCGCGCGCCGCGATCGCGCGTGCGCTGAAGGTACCCCGCGCGGCAGATGAATCGTCACCGTGGCTTGCCGAACACGGCGCGTGCTTCGTCACGCTGACGCAATCCGGCGAGCTGCGCGGCTGCATCGGATCGCTGCAGGCGCACCGTTCCCTGCTCGACGATGTCAAAGGCAATGCCGTGTCCGCCGCCTTGCACGACCCGCGTTTTACCCCGTTGAGCGCGGAAGAGTTCGACATCACCACGATCGAGGTTTCGCTGCTCTCGGCTACCCAGGCCATGGTTGTCCGGGACGAGGCGGATGCATTGGCGCAATTGCGTCCCGGCGTGGATGGCATCATCTTTGAATACGGCCGGTATCGCAGCACGTTTTTGCCGCAGGTCTGGGAAAGCCTCGCGCAACCGCGCCAGTTTCTCGCGATGCTCAGGCGCAAGGCCGGGCTGCCCGATGACTTCTGGGCGGAGGACGTGAAGCTGTCGCGCTACAGCGTGACCAAATGGAGCGAGAAAGAGTACCAACATGGATGAAGCTATCAGCATCGCCGAACGCTATCCTGCCAAATACTGGCACAGGCTGGATGACGGGCGCATCCAGTGCGACCTGTGCCCGCGCGACTGCAAGCTGCACGAAGGCCAGCGCGGCGCATGCTTCGTGCGCGGCCGCGTTGATGATGCGATGGTGCTGACCACCTATGGCCGCTCTTCCGGTTTCTGCGTCGACCCGATCGAAAAAAAGCCGCTCAACCATTTCTATCCCGGCAGCAGCATCCTGTCGTTCGGCACGGCGGGTTGCAACCTGGCCTGCAAATTCTGCCAGAACTGGGACATCTCCAAGTCGCGCAGCTTCGACAAGCTCGCCGACCAGGCCACGCCGGAAGCCATCGCGCGCACCGCCGGGCAACTGGGCTGCAAGAGCGTCGCTTTCACCTACAACGACCCGGTAATCTTCGCCGAATACGCGATGGACGTGGCCGATGCCTGTCACGAGCGCGGCATCAAGGCGGTGGCGGTCACCGCCGGCTATATGCACGACCAGCCGCGCCGCGATTTCTACGCGAAGATGGATGCCGCCAACGTCGACCTGAAAGCCTTCACCGACGAGTTCTATGTCAAACAGACCGGCGCGCACCTGCAACCGGTGCTGGATACGCTGAAATATCTGCGCCACGAAACCGGTGTGTGGTTAGAGATCACCACGCTGCTGATTCCCGGCCTCAACGATACAGTGCACGAGATCGGCAGGATGAGCGAATGGATCGCAAAAGAACTCGGCGTCGACGTGCCGCTGCACTTCACCGCATTCCATCCCGACTACAAGATGACCGGCATCCCCGCGACCCCGGCGAAAACGCTGACCATCGCCCGGCAGATCGCCCATTCCGCCGGACTGCAGCATGTGTATACCGGCAACGTGCACGACGTAAGCGGAGGCACCACGCACTGTCCGGCGTGCCGGCATCCATTGATCGTGCGCGACTGGCACGCGATCCGCGACTACACGCTGGACGCGCAGGGTAATTGTCCGCACTGCGGCGCGACACTGGCCGGACATTTTGAACAGTTCGTCAAGCAGTTCGGACGGCAACGCATTCCAATTGTGATGGCAGGATCGACATGAGCACCGTGCATATTCCGGCGGGCAACGTCGAACTCGATGGCGAACTGCTGTTCCCGCCGCGCGCAAAGGGTGTGGCGGTGTTCGCCCAGTATCTGTAGCAGAATGCGGTATTGCCGTTCGCGGCGAGGTAACGAACCATAACCGGCGCAGAAAGATAATTCGCGCCGAATCACCGGAGATCCGCAGATTGCCGCACATCCTAAGCTTCCCGCCGGTCGAAAATCCCGGCGCAACCGTCCTGATCCTCGGCAGCATGCCGGGCAAGGAATCGCTGCGGGCAAGGCAATATTATGCGCATTCACGCAACGCCTTCTGGACCATCATGGGCGACCTGTTCGGCGCAGCGCCGGCTTTGCCGTACGAGGCGCGAATTCAAATGCTGAAATCCGCCGGCATCGCACTCTGGGATGTACTCGCCTCATGCACCCGGCACACCAGCATGGATGCCGATATCGAGACAGACTCGATCCGGGTCAACGATTTTGTGTCGTTCTTCGGGAGACACCCGGGCATCACGCGGGTTTTTTTCAACGGCGCTCTGGCTGAATCCATCTTCTGCAAGCATGTGCAACCTTGTCTCGAACCGCGGTTGCCGGATTGCCGACGCCTGCCGTCGACCAGCCCTGCCTATGCATCCATGCGGTACGAGCAAAAACTGGTCGTGTGGGAAGCGGTCCTGGAAGCATCCCCGCCCGGGATCAGACAAGCCCGGGAAGCAACGCTCACGACACCAGTATTTTTCCGCTCGCCGCGTCAACCAAAACCTTTTTGATCGTATCCCCCCGCTTGATTTCGACCAGATAGGCGGAAATATCCGGCTTGCCCCCGGCCTGATTGCCGGACCAGCTCCCGTCATCCCCAATTTCCGAGTAGGTTCTCACCAAAACAGCTCTTTCCCTGGAAAAAAGCTCGGCCTCGATTTCGCGTTTCCCATCGACAAAACCCATCGTCGCGGTCAAGGCGATGATCCCCGCGGCTCCCGGCAATATCTTCAACTTGCTCATGGTTCCTCCCGAGTTAAATCTGTTCGTCAATTTTCATTTGCCCGGCGGGACAATAAAACCGGAATATCCGGGCCTGCGCCACAGAACTGCCTGTACACCCCGCCGCAGAGCGTCCTTGCAAACATCAATGCGCTTGCTTGGCCATCGATGTGATGCGTGGGTAAGATGGCGCGCCGGCATCAAAGTTCTGTTAATAAAATTTCATCAAATAACGCGGCATCGCCTAGCAATGCAAACGCCCTGCAGGAATTGCGGCCCTGCCGAATCATGGCTGCGGCGCATTACACGAATATTATTGAGGTTTCCATATTTGATGACAGTGACGCATCTTTCGGAATGCGGCAGGGAGAAATGAAAATACCGGTGCGTTGTTCTGGCGAATCCAGCGAATCGGGAATGCCCCGTCATTGCAACAGGACTTAAGCCGCGAGCGAAGCGCGGCAGAGGCGAAGCCGGCGTGGCAATCCGGATGGTTTAAGCAAAATGCATCTTTAGTCCTGCTGGATTGCTTCACTTTGTTCGCAATGACGGCAATGGTGTCATGGATTATTGAAGTGTCAATAAGTTGCGGCGGTCCGGCCGAAGATGCCGCATGTTCAAAGCGGCAGGATGGCGGGAAAGGCTAGCTTGAGCCCGACTTGAGCTGCCCGATCACTTCCTGGTCGCTCACCTGCGGAAAGGACTGGTAGAACTGCCCCACCGCGTAAAACACTTCCGGTGCGCCCAGACACACCACCTGATCGGCATAGGGTTCCACTTTCGCCAGCGTATCGGGAGGTGCGACCGGGACGGCGCAGATCAGTTTCTTCGGGGATTTGGCGCGCAACGCGTGCAGCGCGGCAATCATCGTGGACCCCGTGGCCAGCCCGTCGTCCACGACGATAACGATGCGCCCCGATGGATTGTGCGGCGGGCGTATCGGCGTATAGCTGGCGCGCCGCCCGCGCATCACTTCAAGTTGCGCCTGCTTTTCGGCTTCGATGTATTGCGAACTGCCACCCACTTGCCCGGCATAGTCGCCCAGATAGATCCAGCCGGTTTCATCCACCGAGCCGATCGCGAATTCCGGATTGCCCGGCGCGCGCAGTTTGCGCACCAGCACCACGTCCACTTCCCCGCCCAGTGCATCGGCGATGATCCTCGCCATAGTCACCGCGCCGCGCGGTATCGCCAGCACCAGAGGATGCTGACCGCGATATGGAGCAAGTGCTTCCGCCAGCCGGCGCGCAGCATCTTCACGGTCACGAAACATCATGTTGATCTCTCCGATATCGCCCATCAGCCAGCAGGTCGGTTTACGCAAAAATAAATGCCAACCCGACCTACAATTGCTTGCGCTGGCGCCTCGCCTCGAACAAACATATCCCCGCGCTGACCGAGACGTTCAAACTTTCCACGCTGCCCAGCATGGGGATGCGCACCAGCTCGTCGCAGGTTTCGCGGGTCAACCGGCGCAGGCCCTCTCCTTCCGCGCCCAGCACCCACGCAAGTGCGCCCCTGTGCTTGAAGCCGTTCAGATCCTGTTCGGCCTCGCCTGCCGCACCGGCCACCCAGATGTCGCGCTCCCGCAGCTCCCGCAGAGTGCGCGCAAGATTGGTGACGGTGATGTAGGGGACGGTTTCAGCCGCGCCGCAGGCCACCTTCTCGACTGTCGCGGTGATGCCAACCGCGCGGTCCTTCGGCGCGATCACCGCGTGCACGCCGAACGCATCGGCGCTGCGCAGGCAGGCACCGAGATTGTGCGGATCCTGCACGCCATCCAGCACCAGCAGCAAGGGCGGCTCATTGAGCGTATCCAGCACGTCCTCCAGATGCTGCACCCGCTGTGCCGCATCGACGCGCGCCGCAACGCCCTGGTGGCGCGCATTGCCCGCCATGCCGTCCAGGCGCGCCGCTTCTATCGGGATAACCCGCACGCCGCTGGTTTCAGCGAGCTTGATCAGGTCGCGCATGCGCGGATCCTGGCGCTGCGCCTGCAGATAGACTTCGAGCACACCGTCCGGATTCTGGCGAATGCGCGAGGTCACGGCATGGAAGCCGTAGATCAGGCGCAAATCAGCCATGGTGCTTTTTTTCCCTGGTCTTGCCCTTGGCTGCGGCTTTTCCAGCCTTGCTTGAACGTTTCTTAGGTTCGTCACGGTGCCCGGCTCCCCCGTGTCCGGAGTCGTCGATCAGCTCATGCAACACAAAGTCGATCTTTGTGCTTTCCATGTCCACCTTCACGACGCGCACTTGCACGCGGTCGCCAAGACGATAACGCTGGCCTGTACGCTCGCCGAGCAATTGATGTTTGGCGGCATCGAACTGGAAATAATCCTTGCCAAGCTCGGAGATGTGCACCAGTCCCTCGACATACAGGTCGTCCAGCGACACGAACATGCCGAAACTGGTGACCGACGAAACCGTCCCCGGAAACACGCTGCCCAGATGGTCGCGCATGTAAAAGCATTTTAACCAGGATTCCACATCGCGCGTCGCATCGTCGGCGCGGCGTTCGGTCATCGAGCAATGCGCGCCGAGTTCCGCCCACTTCTGCGCTGGCGTATATTTCTTGCCTTGCAGCACGGCCTTGATGGCGCGATGCACCAGCAGGTCCGGATAGCGCCGTATCGGCGAGGTGAAATGAGTGTATGCGTCGTAGCCCAGACCGAAGTGCCCGATATTTTCCGGCTCATACTTGGCCTGGCGCAGGGAACGCAGCATCACGGTTTGCAGCAAACCGGCATCGGGGCGGCCCTTGATGCGCTTGAGCAGTTTGGAATAATCGGCTGCCTGCGGATCGTCTTCACCGGTCAGTTGCAGACCGAACTCTTTCATGAATTCGCGCAACGCTTCGAGTTTCTCCGGTGTTGGTCCCTGGTGGATGCGGTACAGCACGGTGTGCCCCTGTTCGTGAAGATATCCGGCCGCGCAGACGTTGGCCGCCAGCATGCATTCCTCGATCAGCTTGTGCGCGTCGTTGCGCACCACCGGCACGATCTTTTCGATCTTGCCCTGGTCGGTAAAGATCATCTGCGTCTCGACCGTCTCGAAATCGATCGCGCCGCGCTTCTCGCGCGCCTTCAGCAGCTTGTGAAACAGCTGGTAGAGATGCTGCAGATGCGGCACGATTGCGGCATTGCTCTTTGCCAGATCGCCGTCCGGTGCGGCGAGCATTTCCGCAACCTGGGTATAGGTCAGCCGCGCCTGGGAATGCATCACCGACGGATAGAAGCGGTACTTTTCGATATCACCGCTGCTGTTGATATGCATGTCGCACACCATGCACAAACGGTCCACGTGCGGGTTCAGCGAGCACAGGCCGTTGGACAATTCTTCCGGCAGCATCGGGATCACCCTGCGCGGAAAATATACCGAGTTGCCGCGCAGGATCGCCTCGCGGTCCAGCGCATCGCCGGTCTGCACATAGTGGCTGACATCGGCGATCGCGACCACCAGACGGTAGCCGCCTTTTTCCGGCGCGCAATACACCGCATCATCAAAATCGCGTGCGGTCTCGCCGTCTATCGTGACCAGCGGCAGGCTGCGTATGTCCTCACGTCCCGCCCAATCGGCTGCGGCAACTGTTGGAGAGATCGCCCTGGCCTGGCGTTCGACTTCCTTGGGAAACTCGTACGGCAGATCGTGCTTGCGCAGCGCAATCTCGATCTCCATGCCCGGATCGGCATAGTTGCCCAGCACTTCGACGATGCGGCCTATCGGCTGCGCGTGTTTGTCGGGATGCTGCATGATCTCCAGTATCACCACCTGCCCAACCTTGGCCGCACCCGACTGGCCGGGGGCGACCAGTATGTCCTGGGTGATGCGGCGGTTCTCCGCCACCACGAACTGGATACCATGTTCCTCGTACAGGCGGCCGACCACGCGGTTATTGGCGCGCTCCAGCACTTCGACGATCTTCCCCTCGGGACGCCCGCGCCGGTCCACGCCGCTCTGCCGCACCATCACCACGTCGCCGTGCAGCACCTGGTGCATTTCCTTCTCGCTGAGGAACATGTCGGGGCTGCCGTCCTCCGGGATCAGGAAGCCGAAACCATCCGGATGGCCCTGCACCTTGCCCTTGACCAGGTCGAGCTTGTCGACCACGCAGATGTCGCGTTTTCGGTTGCGCATGATCTGCCCGTCGCGCTCCATTGCCCGCAAACGGCGCGAAAAAAGGTCTTCTTCATCCTTGTTGATCTGTAACATTCCCAGCAACTCTTCATCAGCTACGGGTGCACCCTGCTCGGTAAGTATCTGCAAAATGAATTCGCGGCTGGGCAGCGGTTGCTCGTATTGCTCGCGTTCGCGTTCCAGAAACGGGTCTTGCAGACGTATATTCTTTTTATTTTTCATTGACAATGTATCCTTTAACAATTAAATTGCGCGCCTTCAGCAAATCTAAGCCCAGATGGCGGAATTGGTAGACGCGCACGGTTCAGGTCCGTGTGCCGCAAGGTGTGGAGGTTCGAGTCCTCTTCTGGGCACCAGTACAAAATATGGCTCGCGCAAGCGGGCCATTTTTTTGTGCCCGGAACAGCGAAGCTCCTGCCCCGGACACCAGTTCAAATCTCAAACGCTCAAACAAGAACGAAGTGCGAACCATGCACCGCGTTCCTTGTGTAGCCCAACATATTCATCACGCTACTCGAATGGATGGCGCAGCACAATGGTCTCATCCCGGTCCGGCCCGGTCGAAACCATGTCGACCGGCACGCCGCATACTTCCGCGATGCGTTCCAGATAGTTGCGCGCAGCCTTGGGCAGTTCTTCATAGTGCTGCACGCCCAGGGTGCTTTCACGCCAGCCCGGCATCTCCTCATACACTGCCTGGCAATCCGTCAGCGCATCCGCACCAGCCGGCAAAATGTCACTGTCCAAACCGTTGATGCGGTAGCCCACAGCAAGGCGCACGGTTTCCATGCCATCCCTCACGTCAAGTTTGGTAACGCACAGTCCGGACACGCCGTTGATCTGGATCGAGCGCTTCAGTGCCGCCGCATCGAACCAGCCGCAGCGGCGCGCGCGTCCGGTGGTGGCGCCGAATTCATGGCCGCGCCTGGCCAGACCCTCTCCGATCGGATCGCGCTTGTCCACCGCATCGTACAGCTCGGTCGGGAACGGGCCGGAACCGACGCGGGTGGTGTACGCCTTGGTTATGCCCAGCACATAGTGCAACATCTGCGGCCCCACGCCCGCCCCGGCACAGGCCGCGCCGGCGATGCAATTGCTCGAGGTGACGAACGGGTAGGTGCCGTGATCGATGTCCAGCAACGCGCCCTGCGCGCCTTCAAACAGCAGGCTGTTGCCGGCCTGGTTGGCATCATAAAGGGCGCGCGGCACGTCCATCACCAGCGGTTTGATGCGTGCGGCCAGCGCCAGCGTATCGTCCAGGGTCTTCTGAAAATCCACCGTTTCGGCATGGAAGTAATTCTTCAGCACGAAGTTGTGGTAGTCCAGCACCTCGCCCAGCTTCGCGGCGAAGCGCTCGCGGTAAAAAATATCCTGCAGACGTATCGCGCGGCGCGCCACCTTGTCTTCATAAGCCGGCCCGATGCCGCGCCCCGTGGTGCCGATCTTTGCCGCGCCCTTGGCCATCTCGCGGGCTTTGTCGATCGCCTCGTGGTAGGGCAGGATCAACGGGCAGGCTTCGGATATCTTCAGGCGGTTATAGACATCGACCCCGGCCTGTTGCAGCTCGTCCATCTCCTTGAGCAATGCGGAAGGCGACAGCACCACGCCGTTGCCGATGTAGCACATCACGTGGTCGCGCAGGATGCCCGAGGGGATCAGGCGCAGCACGGTTTTCTTGCCCGCGATCACCAGGGTATGCCCGGCATTGTGCCCGCCCTGGAAGCGCACCACCCCCTGCGCATGATCGGTCAGCCAGTCGACGATCTTGCCCTTGCCTTCATCACCCCACTGGGTGCCGATAACCACTACGTTCTTAGCCATTGCCAAACTTTCGAGTTTTAGAAATCAACAATTTCAATTATCAAAGCGCAACGACCTGCCAAACACCGTTGCGCAAAACCAGCTCGCGGTCGCACTGCAACTCCCTGCGCAGGCTTGTGTCACCGAGCAGGTCGACGACGATAATTTCCCCGGCATCACGCAGTTGCGCAATCCGGTCGCGCAAAGTCGCATCGTCGAGGTAAGGCGCACAGATGCCCAATCTGGCCGGCTGGTGCGGCAACAAACCATACAACTGCCGCAGGTCCATGCTGAATCCGGTGGCTGCGCGCGCGCGTCCGAAGCTCTTGCCCAAGCCGTCGTAGCGCCCGCCCAGCGCGATCGCATCGTGGCTGCCCGCATGGTAGGCGGCAAACACCACGCCGTTGTGATAGTGGTAACCGCGCAGGTCGGCGAGGTCTATACCAACGCCGGCCACCAGCGGTTGCAATCTGCCGGAGATGCTTTGCAGGTCATCCAGCGCCGCACGGATCCCGGGATAATCCGGCAACAGCCTGCGGGCTTTCTCCAGCACGCCGGCACAATTGCCATACAGCGACGGCAACACAAGCAGTGCATCGCGCAAGACTGAATTCATTGATGCCGTCAGCGTTTGCAAAGCAGTGCCGTCCTTGTTTTGCAGCGCGACAAATAATTCGTTTTCGATATTCCTGTCCAGTTTGGCATGGTTCACCAGCGCGCGAAACACACCCACATGGCCAAGGTCGAGATGCACGCCTTCGATGCCCAGCAAAGCCAGGGATTGCAGCATCAGCTGCTGGATTTCAAGATCGCTCTCCAGCCCGCGATGCCCGTACAATTCGGCACCGATTTGCAGCAACTCGCGGGTGCGCGTCAGCCCCGCCGGCTGGGTGTGCAACACGCTGCCCGCGTAACACAGGCGCACCACGCCCTGGCGGTTCAGCAAATGCGCGTCTATGCGTGCCACCTGCGGCGTGATGTCGGCGCGCAATGCCAGGGTGCGCCCGCTCAGCTGGTCGACCAGCTTGAAGCTGCGCAAATCCCTGTCATCACTGCCGTCAAGCAACAATGATTCGGCATATTCCAGCAGCGGCGGGGCCACCAATTGATAGCCGGACTTTCGCAGCAAGTCCAGAAACCGGGCGCGCATCTGTTCGATACGCAGCGCCTCGTCCGGCAGCATGTCCTGGATGTATTCTGGGAGCAGCCAGTTTTGCATTATTTGATCCAATACAACATCAGCAGGCCGGCCAGCATTGAGGTAAGCCCGATAAAGCGCAATTGCCCGTCTGTCAGTGCCACCAGCTTGCGAAAGGTCTCACGCCACAACTCGGGCAGCAGAAAGGGCAACAAACCTTCCACCACCATCATCATAGCAAGCCCAAGCAGCCAGTATTGCAGCACTACTTGCCGCCCATACCTGGGCTCTTCATGTATTTGAAGAAGACCGAACTCGGGTCCAGCACCATCACATCGCCCTTGTTCTTGAAGCTTTGCTTGTAGGCCTCAAGGCTGCGATAGAACGCATAGAACTCAGGATTCCGGCCAAATGCCGCCGCGTACAGCACTGAAGCCCTGGCATCGCCTTCACCCTTGATGCGCTGCGCATCGCGGTAGGCGCCCGCCAGGATCACCTGGCGCTGCCGGTCGGCATCGGCGCGAATCTTCTCGCTCTCGGCAAATCCGGTTGCGCGCAGTTCGTTGGCGACGCGTTTGCGCTCGGCCTCCATGCGCCGGTATACCGAATCGCTGATCTCGGGCGGGAAGTCGACGCGCTTGAGGCGCACGTCCAGCACCTGCACGCCTATCTTGCTGGCATCCGCCTCGGTTTTCTGCAGCACCGCCTGCATGATCTGGTCGCGCTCGCCGGAAATGACATCATGAATGCTGCGCTTGCCGAATTCCTCGCGCATGCTGGAATTGATCGTCTGCATCAGGCGTGTCCTCGCGCGCATTTCATCGCCGCCGACGCTGACATAGTATTGCTTGACGTCCGCGATGCGCCACTTGACGAAAGAATCCACCATCACGTTTTTCTTTTCGGCCGTGATGTAGCGCTCCGGCTCCCCGGTATCCAGAGTAAGAAGGCGCGAATCAAAGAATCGCACGTTCTGCATCAGCGGCACCTTGAAGTACAAACCGGGGGCGGTTTTTACACTGATCATTTCCCCCAGCTGAAACACGATGGCAGTCTGGCGCTGGTCGACCACGAACATGCTCAGGCTGGCAATTACCAGCACAACCACTGCGCCGACCAGGATGTTAGCTGTATTGATCTTCATTATCTTGTCTCCCGATCGCGGCCAAGCAGGGACTCGCGCGCGCTCTGTGCAGCCGTATTATCACTTCCCTGGGTTGTCGCCGGTGCGACATCGGTTTTGGCTGCGGGCTGCGCCTCGGTTGAAACTGCAGCACCAGCACGAGTGGCTTCCATCAACTTGTCCAGGGGCAGATAAAGCAGGCTGTTGCCGTTCTTTTGATCTATCATCACCTTGCTGACGTTGCCCAGCATTTGCTGCATCATGTCCAGATACATGCGTTCGCGCGTGACAGCAGGCGCCTTCTGGTACTCCACCAGTATCTGCTTGAAGCGGCTGGCATCACCTTCTGCGTTCGCGATCACGCTCTGGTGATATCCCTGCGCTTCCTGCATCAAACGTGCTGCCGCGCCGCTTGCGCGCGGTATCACGTCATTGGCATACGCCTGGCCTTCGTTCTTCTGGCGCTCGCGGTCCTGTCCGGCCTTCACCGCATCATCAAAGGATGCCTGCACCTGTTCCGGCGGCTGCGCATTCTGCATCGTGACTTTGCTGATCAGGATGCCCGACTTGTAGCGGTCAAGGATGCTTTGCATCAGCTTGGTGGTCTCCGCCGTCACCTGCTCGCGCCCTTCATACAGCACAAAATCCATCTTGTTCTTGCCGACCACCTCGCGTATTGCCGCTTCGGCCACCTGGTGCACATTTTCATCCGGAGCGCGATTGTTGAACAGGTACGCCGCAGGATCGCTCACGAAGTACTGCACTGCAAACTGGATGTCGATGATGTTTTCATCGTCGGTAAGCATCAGCGATTCATTCAGTATCTTGTTTTTGACGTTGTCGCGATATCCGATCTCAACGGTCCGTACCTGGCTCACATTGACGATTTCGACGGTCTCGACCGGAAAAGGCAAATGCCAATGGGGGCCCGGCTGGGTAATCTCCACGTTCTTGCCAAAGCGCAGCACCGCGCCGCGCTGGCCCGCATCGACGATGTAAAATCCGCTGCCGATCCAGATCAGGGCAATGATCGCAACGATCAAGCCGATGCCGGGCCCGAAGCCCTGTGCGGGAGCACCGCCGGCGGGCTTGCCGGCACCGCCTTTGCCGCCCCCCATCAATGCCGTTAGCTTTTGATTGAGTTTTCGCAACAGTGCTTCCAGGTCCGGGGGACCGCCGTTGCCATTCTTGTTACCCCATTGCGGATCATTCAATCCCATAATTCGTCACTCGCTTGATTAGTTTGATTCTCTTTTGCAGCGGCGGCCTGGCGGGCAGTTTTGGCTTCTGTCAATGCCAGCCGCAAACCTTCCATACCAGCACCGCTTTGGGCACTCAGAAAAACGCGGCAGATTCTACCATATTCATCCCGCTCCACACCGGCCGGCACATCCCCCGTGTCGATCTTGTTGAACACCATGATCTGGGGAATCTCCGCAGCATCTATCTCGGCCAGTACTTTATTGACTTCGGAGATCTGATCGTCGCGGTTGGGGTTGCTGGAATCCACCACATGCAGCAACAGATCGGCCTGGATCGTTTCCTCCAGCGTGCTGCGAAATGCGGCGACCAGCGAGTGCGGCAGATGACGGATGAAGCCCACCGTGTCAGACACCACGATTTCACCCGAGTCCTCGGTAAACATGCGGCGCGAGGTAGTATCGAGGGTGGCGAACAACTGGTCCGCGACATACACGTTGGCGCGGGTCAGCCTGTTGAACAGTGTCGACTTGCCGGCATTGGTATAGCCGACGATGGATACCGACAGCACATCGTGGCGATTGCGCGCACGCCGCCGCACTTCGCGCTGGCGCGTGAGTTGCTCAAGGCGTTCTTTCAGCAAATGAACGCGCTTGTCGAGCTTGCGCCTGTCCAGTTCCAGCCTGGTTTCGCCGGGGCCGCGGGCGCCCACCGCATGTTTCTGCTGCCCCATGTCCTGGTTCATGCCCACCAGGCGTGTGGCCAGATACTTGAGTTGCGCAATCTCGACCTGAACCTTGCCTTCATGGCTTTGCGCGCGCTGCGCGAAGATGTCCAGAATCAGCATGGTGCGGTCGATCACGCGCGTATTCAGCTTGGCAGTCAGGTTGCGCATCTGCGCGGGGGAAAGGTCATGATTAAAAATCACCAGAGGTGCTTCCAGCCGTTCCACCAGCCCGGCGATTTCCTGCACCTTGCCGCTGCCCGCAAACAGCGCCGCATCAGGGCGCTGCCGCCTGGCTTCGACAATGGCCAAAACACGCACGCCAGCGGTCTCGGCCAGCAGACGCAATTCTTGCAAACTTTCGCTGTGATCGCTATTGCCGAAATCGATGCTGACCAGGACCGCGGCCTCAGGACCGGCGGAAGACTGCTGCATTACTCGGCAGCGTCGTGGGGAAGGCTGACTGAGCGTGCCGGAACGATAGTCGAAATGGCGTGTTTATAGACCATCTGTGTGATCGTGTTCTTCAGCAAAATCACATACTGATCGAACGACTCGACCTGGCCCTGCAGCTTGATGCCGTTCACCAGATAAATGGCGACCTGCACATGTTCCTTGCGCAGGGCATTGAGAAACGGGTCTTGCAGTTGCTGGCTTTTTTCACTCATGTTGTTGCTCTTATTGGTTGGGAAATGGGTTGTACTTTACTGGATTCCGGCATGACTGTGAACCTAATTATTAAGCGGAAGCACAGCAATTGCCCGGAAACTCCGGGCAGCGCGGTGTATACGCCCCCCAAAAAACATCGCCTTACTTGCAGCAGGGAAACTTCCCTGCTGGCATCCTTTGTCTCTTTGGGCAGTGCCCCCTAGCCCGGCAGAATCAAGCGCATATTGAATTCGTGCAGCGGCAAAGCCGAAATAACCCGGGATCGCGGCCATACCGGCAGCGCCTGCTTCAATCCAGCCGTGGCTTGATACCGCGAATGTCACTGAAAGAAACCACTGCCAATATCCGGTTTTCAGCGTTGGTTACGGGAATGGCCCGAAAGCTGTAGCGATCGAACATGTCCACCGCATCCCTCAATGTGTCATCCGGGCTCAAGTTGATGATGTTGTCGGTCATCACTTCGCCGATCGACTGGTCCGGCTCGGCAGCGATCAATTCGCGCAAATCGACAACACCCCTCAGGACGTCCTGTTCGTCGGTGACATAGACGTACATGATCACATCCATGTCCCGTGCGATTTCCCGAAAATCCGTCATGACCTCGCTGACCTTCGTGGACTCGGGCATTTTCATGAATTTCTGGGTCGAAAAAAGCAGGATGTTTTCATCATGCTGCTCAATGATTTTCTGCACCTTGGCGGCACTGTCCTTGTTCATCATCTGCAACAGCTCGTCTGCCTCGGTGGTTGGCAGCACTGCCAGAATGACCGCCGCCTGCGCCGGGCTCATCGCGTTGATCAACTGGGCTGCATGGCTTTTATCTATCGAGTGGATCAGGTCACGCTGGACCCGCGGCTCCACTTCTTCCAGGGTATCGGAAGCATGCTCCGGCGCAAGCGCCTTGAATATGGCCAGCCTCTGGTCGCCATCCAGTTCCTCCAGGATGTCTGCCAGATCGACCGGGTGGATATCGCTGATATTTTCCTTGAGCACCTTGAGTTTGACGTGCCCCTTGAAGGTATCGATCTTTTCCGGCAACTGCTGGACATACATCCAGGAAACTGTCGTCTCCTGGCTTTGCTTGGATATCCAGTCGGCGATTTTCTTCAGCCCCATCCGGCGCAGCAGGCGCCGCCTGCTGAAATCGACTTCGCTGACGTAAAGTTTGCCCCCCTGAAAGTTGAGGCTGATGTCATAAACAACCTCGACTTCGTGATCGTCCATATCAAGTATCTTCTTGTCGAGGATGTGGGCGCGAAGCAGGATCGCCCCCTCGGGAGGCGGACGCTCGTACCCGGCCGGATCGCTTGCGTCAAAGACGATTTCAGTATTTGAAATCATGGTCAATTTGTCCCACGGCAGCAACAGGGAAGGATAGCCGAACGGGCGATCGACGACGAAGTGGCTGACCTCGGGAAGCTTCCCCGTTTCAATGATCACCATATCGCTCAAGCGGCCGATCCGCCGGGTTTTCAGATAGACCTTGCGGCTGATAATTTCACTGAGAAAGAATTTGTGTTCGAGAACGATGGCCATGTGCGATTCCTCAGTTCACGACAACAACGAATTTATAAAGGATCAGTCCAACCAGTACAAAAAGGTAAATCCGCAGGGCCATCAGGGAAAACTTTACCCAGAACGACATCTCGATATGCGGTTTGCTGTAGCGATGGTTGATTTCCCGGATTTTTGCGGCAAAACTGCGCAGGCTCGATAACATATCAGTCTCTCCGGTTACTTGAACAGATCGGGGAACATCACGCTGATCCCGTACAGCGTGGACAAAATCACGATGGAAATGACAATAAACCCGCCGATCAGATTCTGGCTCAAGGTGTTGCTGTATTCGCCCATGTGTTTTTTGTCGTTCAGCAGCAGAATCAGGAATACCAGGGCGGCGGGCAAAAGTGTCACGGCGATCACCTGAACGAACAGCGTGATCAGTACCAGCGGCGCTCCCGGGATCAGCACCACCAGACCCGCGGTGACAAGGGTAAAAAAGTAGCTGGCATAGAACCAGGGCGCCTCCTTGATTTTTGTGTTCAGGGTATGCGCCCAGCCGAAGATTTCGCCGAAGGCCCATGAGCTTGCCAGCGAGATGCAGATCGCGCCCAGCAAACCGGCGTCAAACAGGCCTATGGCCATAAACGCTCCGACATAGTGGTTGGTGTGCATCAGTTGTGTGGCAGCCTGGGATGCGTCGTCGATACTGACGCCTTTCAAAACGGTGCCGGTGACAATGACGATGAAGATTGCAACCACGACCGTCAATACCGCGCCCAGCAAAGTATCGAATTTCCCCCAGGGTATATCCTTCTCCTGCATCCCTTTGTCAACCACGGCACTTTGCTGGAAGAACAGCATCCAGGGCGCGATGGTGGTGCCGATGTTGGCCATCAGGTAGAAGAACAGTTCGCCGTTGAAGCCGCCCGGGAAGTTCGGAATCAGGCCGTCCCTGAGTATCTCCGAAACCGACGGGTTGACCATGAATGCGCCGGGAATGTATATGAGGTTCAGGGCACAGAACAGCATTGCTATCTTTTCCCAGGTCCAGTAACGGCCGTTCACCACGATCATGCCCATCAGGGCCACAACGCCGGTGACCGTGACCCAGGCGGGCACGCCAAAGATGTGCAGCGCCGAAGTCATGCCGACGAACTCGGTGACCAGCGTCAACCAGTCCAGAATCATCAGGTCGATCAGCGAGAACCAGCCCCAGAAAGCGCCGAAACCGTCGAAAATCGCTTCGGCATGGCCGCGCTTGGTGACCACGCCCAGACGCACGGTCATTTCCTGCACATAGTAGGCAACCGGGATCAGGATCAGCAGGAACCAGATCAGGTTATAGCCGTACTTTGCGCCGGTGGCAGCGTAGGTGGTAATTCCGCCGGCATCATTGTCGGCTATCATGACCACCAGGCCGGGGCCCGCGATGACAAGATACAGCTGGACGGCTTTCGAATACTTTCGAAATATGTAATAGAGCTTGGAAAGTATGTTCATCTTTATACCGGCAGGTTGCAGTCGACTATTATCCCGTGATAACACGATTCATGGTGATTCGGGATAGGGATGTTTTGCATAATCTGTTCAAAAATTTTCAGGAATACGGCATGTATGCGCGCCTCAACCGGCCCAGAGCATGACTTGCCCCGGCATGATAACCCGCCTTGGCAACCTTCCCATCAATATCGACGAACCCGGAGAACATCCGTTGATGAATTCAACCACCCCGGAAACGCCGCGGCATGGATATTCTGAAAGCCGATGACAGGCAAGCATCACAGAGGCACACCTATGATCGCTTTCAGGACAGTTCTGTCAGTAGTTTGCCCGGATGAATGGCCTACACCCACATTAAATTCCCATTTACCCAGATTAAAGTCTGCGGCCAGATAGTTTGCCTGGCTGCTCAGGGGTTGGCGCGGGTCATAATGCATGGCCCCGAGAAAAGTATAGTTCTCAATACCAACCTGCAGACCTTCTGCGACCTGATATGCAATCTTGCTGTCAACCTCCGAGGTGGAAGCCTGGATGGGGTGGCTTTTCAATGACCGGTCAAAATTAAGGTTGGTGCCCACGACCCAACCGGGAGTTCTCCAGACCCCGATCAGTTTCAGTTCGCCGCTGGTTTCGTCCGGATAAAATCGCCGGGAAAGCTTCCCTGCCTCAAAATTTACCGCCCAGTAAAAGGGCGAATCTGCCGATGGCGCTTCAGGCCTCCAACGGGTACGCAACTTCATGCCGTCCGTTCGGGGATTCCCACCCGGGTCCCTGACAGTCAGCCAGTATGCAGCCACCTCCCAATTATTGTTGACGCCATAACTCAACTCGGGTGTGAGACGAAATTGATGGTACGTCGGATATTGGCCAGCCGGAACATAATTGGTATGCAGATCAAGGCCAGGCTTGCCCACTTCAGCGAAGTCGTCAAGATAGACCTGTATTTCCTCCGGAGCCGCGATTGCATCCACCGCCCAATAGCCAGCCAGAATAAACATACCCGCCATGGCAGTGGCATGGCCGCAAAAAATGCCGGATTTATGTGTTCTGGTGCTTGTATTCATTTTGGCAACTCAAATTCCCGGGGCGGATCGTCAGTATTTTTTCCGGGAAATTGGCGGTAGCGGATTATTACCGGATTCGAATTGCTTGTGTATGAAGTTTCAAAACTTCCAGATCAAATCCGAACTCCCAAAATGGAGATATGCTGCTGAGCTATAGCCAGCATGTTAGAACGTTGCCGGGGGCTTCGCGTTGAATTCTGCCCGATACCGATCCATGACTTTGCCAATTCCACTTATTTAACCTTTTTCTCGCCATCTGGCGATTTCGTTTCCCGAATCGCTGTATCTTCAGCGCGATTCCACCAGCCGCCGCCAAGGGCCTGGTAAAGCGCTGCCGTGTCTCCAAGACGATTGGTTTGAGCCTGGGCCAGATTGATGACTGACAGCTGATAATTTTGTTCAGCTACGAGCTGGGTCTGGTAATTGATGGCCCCAAGCCGGTATTGGGTGCTTGTGAGGTCGAATGCGGTCCGCGAGGCTTGCGCAGCCGCAGCAGATGCCTTGAGCGCATTGGCATCGGACTGTATGGTATACAAAGTATCGGCGACATTCTGCAAAGCGGTAATCACGGTACTGCGATACTGCGCTCCAGCCTGAAGCAGAGCTTGTTCGGCGGCGCGCGATCTGGCTCGTAAAGTGCCGCCATCAAAAATGGTTTGGCTGACATTGGCGGCCAAGTCGAAGAATCCGCCACCGCTGCGGAACATCCAGGCAGGCGTGGCAGCCATGCCGCCGACGGCGCCGGTAACAGCAAATTGCGGCAATCTGTTGGCAATGGCGACTCCTGCCTGAGCGCTGGCAAAATGCAATTGTTCTTCAGCGGCACGAACATCCGGGCGTTGCTCAACGATTTTAGAAGGCAGGCTTAACGGCAACTCCTGCGGCAAATGCAGGGTGGAAAGTTCTATCTTTTCATCGACATCTTCGTTCGGCAAATTGCCCACAAGCGCGCGAATCAGATCGCGCGTTTGGTCCAACTGTTTTTGCAGCTGGGTCAAGGCCTGCTCTGACGAAGCCAGTGAAGATTCCTGTGCGGCGACATCTATGCCTGACACGTCGCCAAACTTGAGTTGAACCTGCAAAAGGTCAAGCATCTCTTTGTTGATGGCAACAATTCTTTTCATTGCATCAAGCTGCGCGCGAACCGATGCTTCCTGCAATGCTGCAGCAACAACATTGGATGCCAGCGTGATATAGGTCGCTTCCAGCTGGAGTTTTTGCGCATCCATTTGCGATTGGGCAGATTCAACTTGTCTGCGGTTGAGTCCAAACACATCCGGCACATAGCCAACCGTCAGCTGGGCGACATGAAAGTTGTAGTATGCGGGGCCATTAAATGGCGCGGGGCCGGCGGGATTGGAATAGGTTTGTATTACCGAACCATTGCCCTGCACACCGGGCGAATTCCCGCCCATGTTGCCGGCAAGCTTGTTGCGTGATGGTGTATAGCTTGCGCCGACTGTTGGATAGAAGAACCCTTGTTGGGCAACTACATTTTGCTGCGCCTGCCGCAGTGAGGCCTGAGCGGCTTCTATGCTGGGATTGGCTTTGAATGCGCGCTGGATAAGAGAATTAATCTGCGGGGACTGGAACAGCGTCCACCAGTCAAACGGAATGTCCGCTGCCGTATTAAAGCGCTGGGATTCCCCGGCCGGAACTGGTGCGGAAGCGGTTGCTTCTGATATCGCTTTAGTCGGCGCATAACCATTGGCAGTTGGCGCATCCGGCCGCTTGAAATCGGGACCCACCGCGCACCCGGCAATCAGAATGAAAGGTATGGCGAAAATGGCACGGCAGATGCGGCCAGCTCTCCTTGACAAGCTGTTGCACACACTTAGTTCAAATGGTTTTATTGGATGTATTTTCATTTCGATTCCGCCATATCGTCGGCCTGCGTATTTTTCAATAGCGATTTACGTTTGGAGAAAAGATCAACCAACAAGGGCAAAATGATCAGCACCAGCACCGGTGCCAGCAGGATACCGCCCACCACCACCAGCGCCAGCGGCTTTTGCACCTGCGAGCCGATCCCGGTCGAAAAGGCTGCCGGCAAAAGACCGACACATGCTGCGCTGCAAGTCATCATTACCGGCCTTAAGCGGGTTTGGCAAGAATTGATAATCGCTTGTGAGCGTTCCATCCCCGTTTCAACCTTCTGGTTAAAATACGTCAGAACAATAATGCCCTCCATTACCGAAATGCCGAACAGCCCGATAAATCCGATAGCGGCTGAAACGCTGAATGGGGTGCCGGTCAGGAAAAGCGCAAAAACTCCGCCGATCAGTGCCATGGGCATCACGCTCGCCGCAAGCAATGTATCGGTGATCGAACTGAAGTTGAAAAACAGCAGCAGCAGGATGAGGCCAATACTCAATGGCACCACCATTTTCAGTCGCACTATCGCATCTTCCAGCTGCCCGAATTCACCTACCCATTCCATCCGGTAGCCACCCGGGATTTTCACCTGTTCCGCCACCTTGCGTTGCGCTTCCATGACAGCCCCGCCCAGATCGCGCCCACGAACGCTGAACTTGATCGGGATGTAGCGTTCCTGGCCTTCCCGATAGATGAAGGATGCGCCGGAGACCAGAGTGACACTGGCAACATCAGCCAAGGGAATCTGGACTACTCCGTTGCCGTTCGGATTGGGTGCGCCGATCGTGATTCGCTTGATCGAATCCAGGCTGTTCCGGTCATGTGGGGCGAGGCGCACAACCATGGGGAAATTACGGTCACTGCCATCCTCGTATAAATTTCCCGCCGCCTGCCCGCCGATGGCCGCTTGCACCGTTGCATTCACGTCTCCGGGAGCCAAGCCATAGCGAGCAGCCCGGGCACGATCGATGTCTATCCCCACGGTCGGCTGGCCTAGTGCATTGAAAATGGACAGGTCGGTAATACCCTGAACCTTCGCCATGACAGCCTGAATCTGCTTGGCTGTTTTTTCCAGCGTGGCCAGATCATTGCCATAAAGCTTGACCGAGTTCTGACCCTTTACCCCAGATGACGCTTCCTCCACATTGTCTTCGATGTATTGTGAAAAATTGAATTCCACGCCGGGGAATTGCTCCTGCATCCTGGAATTTATTTCTTCGGTAAGTTTTGCCTTATCGACACCCTTCGGCCAGGTATCGAAGGGTTTGAGTGGAACAAAGAATTCCGCATTGAAAAATCCGGTGGCATCGGTTCCGTCATCCGGACGTCCATTCTGTGAAATGACGGTCTGTACCTCCGGATAGCTTTTGATCAGTGTGCGCATCCGGTTAACATAGGCATTGCTTTCTTCAAGCGAGATCGATGCCGGCATGGAAGCTCTGACCCACATGTTGCCTTCCTCCAGCTTTGGCAAAAACTCGAGTCCCAGCGAATGCATGGCCAGGCCAGCGACAATTACCAACAGTACCGTGCTGCCCAGCATCAATATGCGATTAACCAGTGCGAATTCGATCAACGGTGTGTAAGCGCGGCGCATCCAGCGCACCGCAATGGTTTCGGTTTCGGTAACATGCGATGGCAACAGCAGCGCACTCAGGGCAGGGGAAACCGTGAATGTCGCGATCAGACCGCCGATGATCGCGTACGCATAAGTCGATGCCATCGGCCCGAAAATGTGCCCTTCGACCCCGCTCAGGGTAAACAGGGGTATGAAACCGGCAATGATGATTGCGGCCGAAAAGAAGATAGAGCGGTTGACTTCGGTTGCAGCGAAGGCAATGTGGGCCAATTTGCCATGCAGCGAAGTGTCTGGACGAACATACTGCATGAAAAGCGGCGCATCGGCGTGGGTTTTCTCTTTGCTTTCGGAAAGATGGCGGAAGATATTTTCCACCATGATCACCGTCGCATCGACAATCAGCCCAAAATCTATGGCGCCCACCGATAGCAGATTTGCCGACTCACCCCGCAGCGTCATGATGATGATAGCGAAGAACATGGCAAACGGAATTGTGGCACTGACGATGATCGCACTGCGCAAATTTCCCAAAAATATCCACTGCACAAAAAAGATCAGCACGATACCGAATATCAGGTTTTCAATTACGGTATGGGTAGTGATGCCGATCAACTCACTTCGATCATATATTCTCTCGATATGCACCCCCGGCGGCAATATGCCTGTCTTGTTGATCTTTTCAAGTTCGGCTTCTACCCGCTGGATGGTGGGCGTACTTTGCTCTCCGCGCCGCATCAGAACGATTCCCTGTACGATGTCGTCATCCCCGTCATTGCCGGCAATTCCCAGCCGCGGCAAATTGCTGACACTGACGGTGGCAACATCGCGAATCAGAACCGGCGTACCGTTGTTTGATGCCAGCATGGTGTTGCGGATATCGTCCATCGAATGGATAAGCCCGACACCGCGCACCACCGCAGCTTGCGGCCCGAAATTGACAGTCTGACCGCCGACATTGATGTTGCTGTTGTTGAGCGACTGCAGTACTTGCGGGATAGTCAGGCCGTAATGGGTCAGTCTGGACTGGTCGATGGCAATCTCATAGTCCTTGGTTTTGCCACCCCAGCCGTTGACATCGATCACACCGGGCACGGCTTTGAAACGCCTCTCCAGCATCCAGTCCTCGATAGTCTTCAAGTCCCGCACCGAGTATCCCGGCGGACCATACACACGATAGCGGAATATCTCGCCTACCGGACTTTCCGGCGAAATTCCCGGTATCGCCCCGTTGGGTAGTGGAGACAGTTGGGACAGGCGGTTGATGACTTGCTGCTCGGCCTCCAGATAAGTAACGTCGTAGGTAAACTGCACCTTGACATCGGACAGGCCAAACAATGAAATAGTGCGGATCGCCGTTACATGCGGGATACCGGCCAGCTGAATTTCCAGCGGAATGGTGATATAGCGCTCGATCTCTTCGGCCGATTGGCCGGTGCTCTGGGTAACGATATCGACCAGGGGCGGTACGGGGTCCGGATAGGCTTCGATATTGAGTTTAACAAAACTGACAACACCCGCGACAATCAGAATTCCCAGCATGATGACGACCATGGCGCGCTGCTTGAGCGCGAATACAACTATGCGATTCATGATCAGCTTCCTTCAGTCGCGCGATCAATGAATAACGAGCCGCTGGTAACAATTTTCTCTCCTGCTGCGAGGCCAGAGGTCACCTCGAGCATGTTGCCATTAGCCCGCCCGATGCGGATAGGGCGGATCGCCAGTGTGCCGTCACTGTTTGCAACAAAAACATGTGCCTCACTGCCCTCGTATACCACAGCGCTTTGGGGCACCCCCACCGACGAGCTTGACTCATCGCTGGTAATGATGCTGAAATTGGCAAACATCAACGGCTTTAACGCGCCGTCGCTATTGGCGATTACTGCGCGTACTTGCAAACGGTGAGTGTTCGGATCAATCGCCGGCGCAACCCAGGACAATTTGGCTTTGAAAACGCGGTCCGGCAATGCCAGCACGCGCACCTCGACTGGTTGCCCAACACGCATCAGCGGCGCGTCTACCTCGCGCACATTGGCAATCAGATAGACTGTCGATAAATTTCCTATCGTAAATACCGGAACAGTGGCGCCGCCCGATGCGCTTTGCAGAAACTGGCCAAGCCCCACTTGGCGTTGGATAATCGTGCCGGAGACAGGCGCCCTTACCAGAGCTTCAGGGTTTGTATCTGGCGCCCTCGCTTCACTTTCGAGGACGCTGATTGCATGTTCAGATTTGCCCAGGATACTCAACTGATTCCGCGCCGCCTGCAGATTACCTTCTGCCGTTGCCAAATCAGCCTTGCTTTGCAGCCAGTCCTTGAGTGATCCAGCCTTCGCCAGATAAAGCTCGTGTTGCCGCTTCTCGCTCGCCATAGTCAAAGTGACCTGAGCGCGTGCGGTAATCAAGCTGTTTTTCGCCTGAACAAACTCCGAAGCGGCTACCGCCATCAGGGGATCGCCTTTTTTCACTGTGGCCCCGAGTTCGGCGACAACACGGGTCACTCGACCGGAATAAGGCGAGAAAACCTGCGTGGTCGTGTCATCGTTGTAGGCAATGGTGCCATCTGTCGTTTGTTCACTTCGGAAGGTCATCAATTGCACAGGCGCCACACCAAGAGATGCCAATTGCTCCTTGGTTGGACGGAAAGTGCCAGGGGGTGACGCTTGAACCGGTTTCACATTCGATGCATCGGACATGGAATGGACGACCGCGATTCCCGCACCAAGTACAAACACGATGGCCGCAACAATAAGCACCTGCGTTTTGCGCGACATTGCGAGAGTTCCATTCATTCTTTGGGCGGAGGGAATATCGGTATGCTCAGTGTGCAAAGTCATATTGTTCAATTATTAAACGGTTGAGAATTCACGTTATGCAGTGAGTAAGTTTTTTTAACGCATAATAGGTTTTGCATTATGCGTTAACAAGCTGACAAAAATCTGACTTGGCCTTTCATCTGGCCTACTCTCCGGCCCCATATAGTTTTGATGTCTTTCACTGTTGGCCTATCGCAACAAATTTAATCGGAATGGCCTGATCTTTAAGCCTTAAAGGGTAGTTTGGAATTCAATTCCGCATTCAATGCCACCCTGGAAAAGGCTGGCTTCCAGATGGTGTATAGCTGGCGCCAACCGTGGGATAGAAAAATCCCTCCTGTGCTGCCACATATCCCCGTGCCCGCGGCTTGTGCCGATTCGATAGATGGATTGGCTTTGAATGCCCGCATGACCAAAGTATTGATTTGCGGAGACTGAAGCAGCGTCCACCAGTCAAACGGGATATCTGCTGCCGGGTTGAATCGCTGCGACTCCCCAGCCTGCACCGGTGCGGATGAAGTTGCCTTGGGTACCGGGTTACCGGGAGCGTAACCGTTGGCGGCAGGCACAAACGGACGCTTGAAATCGGGTCCTGCGGCACAACCCGTGAACGTTAGGAAAATCAGCAAAGATGCCAGGTAAAGCCCGCAAGCAGATACAGACTTGTACGGGCAGCAAACACCATGGCTATCCAGTTTCAATATAACCCCCCCATAATTTCAGACACTCGGCTACACTTGTCGGGCCCTG
>VFSW01002022.1_pt1 | contig 30724 bp, 34 predicted proteins | sample 5358111 | NCBI WGS metagenome assembly VFSW01 (sample SAMN11554181, study PRJNA540505) | mine drainage metagenome | isolation source: sediment from site ElyBrook_90M | place: USA: Ely Copper Mine, Vershire, VT | collected 2017 | reverse complement strand
GGGATTGCCCAATATCATCCTGGGGCGTGCCGTGGTTCCCGAGATTTTGCAAGAACAGGCGACTCCCGACCGTTTGGCCGAAGAATTGGGTAATTTGCTGCGGGATGCCGAGCGTCGTGCAGAGATGCGCCAGTCCTTTCAGGAGGTACGCCGAAGGCTGCAAGCCGATACCATGGGCGCATTGGTGCGTGGTGTGGAAAGGGCATTGACCCATGCGCCCTGATTTTTGTTACCGTGCTCAGGATAGCCTGCCCGAATTTCCCGCCGGCGCCTGCGGCGTGGATGAGGCCGGACGGGGCCCCCTGGCCGGTCCGGTGCTGGCAGCTGCCGTCATTCTGCCCATAGAGGTGGAGTTGAAGGGGCTGAAGGATTCAAAATTGTTAAGTCCTCCCCAGCGCATCCGTCTGGCCACTGAAATCAGGGCGGTAGCTCTGACCTGGGCTATTGGAGAAGCTTCTGCAGCAGAAATCGATGCCCTGAATATTTTGCAGGCCACGTTATTGGCGATGCAAAGGGCCTTGGCAGGGCTGACGCAGGCACCCACGGAGGTTTGGGTGGATGGACTTCATGCGCCCTCCTTTTTCCGGCTCAGTCGAGCGGTGGTCAAAGGGGACCAACGGGTGACCAGCATCTCCGCTGCTTCCATTCTGGCCAAAACAGTGCGGGATGCGCATATGATTCACATGGCTGACCTTTATCCGGGCTATGGTTTCGAGCGGCATAAGGGCTATGCCAGTGCGGCACATCGTGCTGCACTCCAGCGCCAGGGGCCTTGTCCCGAGCACCGGCGCAGTTTTGCCCCGGTGCGGGCGCTGTTGCCATGAAAATTGCTCGTTCCCCTGCCTTGCGCCTGTGGGGGCGCCTGGCAGAGTCCGCCCATGTTCGCCGCAAAGAACGACAAACGGTATTGGAAGGAGCGCATTTGCTACAAGCTTACCAAGCCAAAGGTGGGGTTCCCCTGCATTGGTTCATTCGCGCGAGCGCCGTGGCAGATCCGGAAGTGTGTGCCTTGCAAAGCCATTCCCTGTGGCCGGAAGCCGTGGTGATTGCCGATGATCTGTTTGATGAATACTCTTCTCTCCAGTCACCTGGCGGGGTGGCTGCGCTGGTTTTCTGGCCTGCTGCGCCCGCTTCCTTGCCCACAGAAGAATCCTGTCTGGTGCTGGATGGTTTGCAGGATCCAGGTAACGTGGGAACGCTCCTGCGCTCTGCTGCAGCGGCAGGAATGTCCACCGTGGTTTGCGCTACGGGGACCGTGCAGGTTTGGTCTCCCAAAGTATTGCGTGCGGGAATGGGGGCCCATTTTCAATTGACCTTGCATGAAGGTGCGGACCTGCAAGATTGGTTACCCGGTTATTCCGGGACCATTCTGGGGGCAGAGCGCGGGGCTTCTCGCGCCTATGATGATTTCGATCTCAGAGGGACAGTGGCGCTGGTGATCGGGAATGAGGGGACCGGGTTGACCCACGAGGTTCGGGGTCTGCTCCATGAGCGAATAGGGGTTCCCATGAGTGCCGGCGTGGAATCCCTCAACGCGGGGGTGGCAGGATCCATTCTGTTGTTTGAACGGCAGCGCCAACTACGCTCCTCTTGAAGGTCGGATTCAGACAAAACCCTTGGGCTTGGCTATAATCGAAACTTTGAAAGAAAATTTTTGCTTAACCCCCCTGAGGGGGTTTGACCCAGACGGAGAAATTGATGGAGACGACTGCAACCCCAACCCCTGACCAAGCCCAAACCCTGAGTGGTGGGCAGATTGTCGCAAAAATGCTCAAGCAGGAGGGGGTCAAGCATATCTTCACCATCTCCGGCGGTCATATTATCGACATCTATAATGGTTGTCTGGACGAAGGAATCCGCATCGTGGATGTGCGTCACGAGCAGGTGGCAGCGCATGCGGCTGATGCGGCGGCACGGATCACGGGCGGAGTGGGGTGTGCCGTGGTGACGGCAGGTCCTGGAACCACCGATGCAGTGACGGGGGTGGCCAACGCTTTTCGTGCTGAAAGTCCTATGTTGTTGATTGGCGGAGGAGGGCCCCTCAAACAGTATCGCATGGGTGCGTTGCAGGACTTGCCCCATGTGGCCATGATGACTCCCATTTCAAAATTTTCTTCCACGGTGATGACCACGGAACGTTGCGCGGAAATGATGGGACAATCGATTCGCGAAATGTTTCATGGGGCACCGGGGCCAGGATATCTGGAAATTCCCCATGACGTTCTGGATGCGCGGGTGGAGGTGTCCAAGGTACGGATTCCGGTTAATTACCGGGTCAAGGGCGAGTTTATCGGGGACCCCAACGAAATTGCCCGGGCTGCCGAGGCGTTGGCCCGTGCCGAACGGCCAGTCGCCTTGTTTGGTACACAGGCGCGTACCTGTCGTGCCCATGAGGCCATCGACCGCCTTGCCCGGCATTTCAATATGCCCATTTATGTGAATGGCGCAGCGCGAGGGACTTTGCCGCGTACTCATCCCTATGGTTTGATGTCTTCACGCAAGACGGCCTTTGATCAGGCCGATGTCATCCTTCTGGCGGGAACACCCCTGGATTTTCGCATGGGATATGGGCGTCGTCTCAATCCCAAGGCGACCATCATCATTCTCGACATGGATTATCGCAATGTGGGGTATAACCGGGATTTTGACATCGGTCTGGTCGGGAACATTCGTGCGGTGGTGAATGGCCTGTGCGATGCCTCTGCCGGGGACACGGCCCGTCGTCATGACCCATTCCTTGATTTATTGCGTTCTGAAGAAGCCAAATCCCAGGACAAGAACCGGGCCATTATCGACGCCAATGCCACGCCCATTCATCCCATCCGGCTGGTTCATGAAATTAATGAATTTCTGTTGGAAGATACGGTTTATATCGGGGATGGGGGCGACATTGTGACCTTTTCCGGATCGGTGGTGCGTCCCCATAAACCCGGGGGGTGGATGGACCCAGGGCCCTTGGGAACCTTGGGGGTGGGGACAGGGTTTGCGATGGCCTCCAAATTGTTGCAGCCTGAACGTGACGTGGTGGTGTTGTTCGGAGATGGGTCCTTCGGTTTGACTGGGTTTGATTTCGAAACCATGGTGCGTAACAAATTGCCTTTTGTCGGGGTGATCGGCAACAACGCTTCCTGGAACCAGATTCGTTACGGACAAGCCCGGAAGTATGGGGCGGAGCGGGGCGATGTAGGAAATATCCTTGATGATGTGCGCTTTGATCGCTTTGCTGAGTCCATGGGGGGCTTCGGGATTCGGGTGACCGACCCGGCGGACATCCGTCCGGCTCTGGAAAAAGCACGGGATTCCGGAAAACCGGCCCTGGTGGATGTGGTCATCGACCGCGAGAAATATTCTAGCGGAACGATGAATCAGACCATGTACAAATAATTGCAGGAGACAGGGATTCATGGACAAAGCATTGGCAGGTATACGTATCCTTGACATGACTCATGTGCAGGCCGGGCCCACGGCATCCCAGCTGTTGGCATGGTTGGGAGCGGATGTGATCAAATTTGAACCACCCGGCGGTGATATCACCCGTGGACAGTTGCGGGATATTCCCGGAGCAGACAGTCTGTATTTCACCATGCTCAACTGCAACAAACGGTCGATTACGGTGAACATGAAAAAGCCTGCGGGCAAGGAGGTCTTTGAAGCCCTCCTGCAGGAATGCGATGTCATCATGGAAAATTTTGGCCCCGGCGTGCTCGATCGGCTGGGCTACAACTGGGAAGCCATTCATGCGAAGAACCCGCGCATCGTCATGGCTTCCATCAAGGGATTCGGCTCTACCGGCCCCTATGCCGAATTCAAGGCCTATGAAAACGTGGCTCAGGCCATGGGGGGGTCCATGAGTACCACGGGGTTCAATGATGGCCCCCCATTGGTCACGGGGGCACAGATTGGAGATTCGGGGACCGGTCTGCACTTGGCCATCGGCATCCTGGCTGCACTCAATGCGCGCCACCGAACAGGACGCGGCCAGTTTGTGGAAGTGGCCATGATGGATGCAGTCATGAATCTGTGTCGGGTCAAGTTTCGCGACCATCAGCGTTTGACTCGTGGGACCTTGCCCGAATACTCGGTGTCCACGGCGGAAAGTGTGGCAACCCCGCGTAGCGGTAATGATTCGGGGGGAGGGCAGTTGGGGAATGCCATTCGTTGCAAGCCCGGAGGTCCCAATGATTTCATTTATGTGGTGGTTCAGGAAGTGGTTTGGGAGGCCTTGGCCCGCCGGATCGGCGGAGAGGCAATGGTGACGGACCCACGTTTTTCAACCTTGACCGAACGGCGTAAAAATCAGTCTCAGATGTGGCAAATTCTGGAAAATTTTGCGCTGGATCATACCAAGCAAGAATTGATGGCCTTGCTCAATGAACTGGATGTGCCCTGCGGTCCCATCATGAGCACGCAGGATCTGGCAGAAGATGCGCATGTCCACTTGCGCGAGATGTATGTTCCACTGGACCATCCGGAACGAGGACCTTGGCACAATGTCGGGATGCCCATCAAGTTGTCCAATAACAAGGTGGACATCACCCGTTCTCCTCTGTTGGGTGAGCATACCGATGAACTTTTGCAGGAAATCCTGCAATGGTCACCCGAGACCATCGAACGTCATCGTCAGAATGGAGCTTTTGACAAATGAAAGCAGTGATCATTGGACAGCAGGATTTTGGAAAAGCCGTACTGGAAGCCTTTCTGGACCGTCAAGACGAAGTGGTGGGCGTATTTTGCGCGCCGGAAAAAGAAGGGGCCAGACCTGACCCTCTGCGGGTGGCTGCTCAGGAAAAGGGGATCCGGGTCATTCAATTGCCCAGCCTGAAAACACCAGAGGCCATCCAGGTCCTGCGTGAACTGGCGCCGGAAATCGGGGTCATGGCTTATGTGCTGCAATTTGTCCCCCAGGAATTTGTAACCATTCCCACCCATGGAATGATTCAGTACCATCCCTCACTGCTGCCCCGCTATCGGGGCCCCAGTTCCATCAACTGGCCCATACTGCGCGGGGATCGTGAAACCGGTCTGACTGTTTTTCGTCCTACCGACGGGCTGGATGAGGGCCCCATTATTCTGCAAAAAAAGGTTCCCATTGGGCCGGAAGATACCTTGGGTTCGCTGTATTTCGATCATCTTTTTCCCTTGGGCGTACAAGCCTTGCTGGAAGCCACCGATCAGATATTGGCGGGGACGCATCAGGAAATGGTGCAGGATGAGGAACTGGCCAGTTATGAAGGCTGGTGTCGGAGTGCCGAGTCCGAGATTCATTGGGCACAGCATGTGACGGTCATCCATGATCTGATCCGGGGGTGTAACCCGGCCCCGGGAGCCTGGACCTTGCTGGGTGGAAAGAAACTCCAGATTTTTGAAGTCCGCAAACATCTGTTCCGAACTTTTGGTGCCGTGCGGGGTAAAGTCGGGGAAATTTCCGGAATGACCGATCAGGGATTTTTGGTCACCGTCCAAGGGGGGCAGATTGAAATTCTGCGGGTAAAACTCGAAGGCGGCAAGAAAGTGGATGCCCGTCCCTTTGCGGAAGAACAGGGACTACAAGTGGGGATGCGTTTGGGAACTAGTTGACGGGGGACTTCTGGGGGAACAAATCGAGAATGACCTGACCCAGAGTTTCCCAAGGATCTCCGTGTCCGAGACCTTTTGCCAGTTGATCCACCTCGGCAGCCCCCTGGAGGGCTTGGGCACAAGCTCGACTGCTGGTTCTTTGGGAAAAACCTTCGAGCAACGGCCGTCGTTCCCCCCATAATCGGGCTTCCTTGAAAATTGATGGAGACAGTGTCCGTCCCTCTTCACGGGTTCGACACAACAGATACGTCGCGCGCCAATCTTCGCTCAGGGACCAGAGTACCAAGGGCAAGGCTTCTCCTTCCTGATTTAGGGAACGCAGAAGCAAGAGTATCTGGGCGCCATTGCCCTGGCTCAAGGCGCGGGTCAGATCCGTCAGGGTGTGGCGGCTCATGACCATGACGGCGGACTGTACCTGTTCCAGGGTCAAGGGGCCAGTGGGATAGAGCAGAGAGAGTTTGGCGATTTCCTGGGCAGTGGCCAGGAGATTGCCCTCCGTGCAGTCTGCCAGAAACTCCAGGGCCTCGGAACTGGCCTGACAGGGTCCCAGGCGCTGTGCAATCCATCGGGGAAGTGCGTTCCGGGGAACGGGCTGGGTTTCCGTCCAGAGGGCCTTGGTTTGCAATTGGGTCAACCAGGGGGCTTGACGTGTCCGGTAATCCAATTCGGACAGGAGAATCAGCAGACGTTTGTCTTCTTGGGGAGAATTCGCCAGTTTCTCCAGTTGCCGGGTACCTTCGGGGCCTGGTTTGCCACTGGGCAGATGGATTTCCACGGCGCACCGTGAACCAAACAGGGAACCGCTGTTCCAGTGCAGGTCTACTTCAGTCCAGGCAAAGCGCGATTCCACGGTCCAGACTTTACGTTCTTCGTAGTTTTGGGCACGGCAGGCTCGTCGCCAATGGTCCTGACATTCCAGGGAAAGGAAGGGTTCGGAACCGATGAGTAGCGTGAGCGGTGGAACCAGACGGTTCAAATGGGATGGCCACTGCTCGGGGGATAGACGCATACTCAGTGGGCAGCGGTGCCCAGGGCAGGATGCAGTGCAAGAACGCGGTGCAGCAGTTGATGGACCAGATCAATTTGCATGTCGTGGGTGAGTAATTGTTGTTCGGCGGGCTTGCCCAGGATCTGGATGACGTTGTAATTGTACAAACGTGTGACCGTCAGGGTAGAAGGCGGAATCAGTTCATTCCCCAGATTGTCCGACGCCCGATAGGACAAGCGGGCGTAAAGGGTATATTGAGAAACCGTGCCCTCTGCATTGAGGGTCAGGATTTGTTGGGTGTTCTGGATTGGAGAAAGTGTCAAAACGACGTCGGCTTTATCCGACTGATTGACCAAAGTAATATGGGTCTGGTGCAGCACTTGCTGCTTGAGTTCCTGATCTGCCACTTCCCCCATTTTGCCGTCCAGATACAGGGTGTGAAATTGAGCCTCGGGGAGACCGCGCAAGTGAAAGCCGCAGGCGCACAATGTGAGGGGAAAAAGAATGAAAAAAAAGGTTTTCCAAGGGCTTGGAAAAAGAGCAAGAAGGCGGGCAAGTGAGCGCATTTAGAGCACAATATTAACCAATCGTTGAGGGACCAGAATGATCTTGCGCGGGCTTTTCCCCTGCAAAAACTTTTCCACGCTGGGATGGCTCAAGGCCATTTTTTCAATCTCTTCTGCAGCCAGGTGAGTAGGAACAGAAAGTGTGCCGCGCAATTTTCCATTGATTTGTAGAACCAGTTCCACGGATTTACGTTCCAGTGCCTGTGGGTCGGGGGTAGGCCAGGGTTCGTCGAGGATGGATTCACCAAAGCCGAGTTGTTGCCAGAGGGTATCGCTGATATGGGGCGTGATGGGTGCCAGCATGCGTAATAGAAAAGACAAACCTTCCTGAGCCAGAGGATCATTGACCCCGGCAATTTTTTCCAGGGCATTGAGCATTTTCATGGCAGCCGAGGTGACGGTATTGAACTGCTGGCGTTCCATGTCGTGGGTTGCCTGTTGCAACAGGCGATGGACCTCATGGCGCACATGGGGCGTTTCGAGGGTTTGTCCGTCACCTTTCACCTGCCGACGGGCCTGGTACTGGGCGGCAAAATTCCACAGGCGTTTGAGGAAACGATGCGCCCCTTGAACCCCGCTATCGGACCATTCCAGGGACTGCTCCGGCGGACTGGTGAAGATAATGAAGAAACGGGCCGTATCGGCTCCAAAGGTATCGATCAGGGCCTGAGGATCCACGGTGTTGCCCAGGGACTTGGACATCTTGCTGCCCTCCTTGAGCACCATGCCCTGGGTCAACAGGCGAGTGAACGGTTCATCTGTCCGAATCAATCCTTCATCGCGAAGCAGTTTGTTGAAGAAGCGAGCATACAACAGATGCAGGATGGCATGCTCCACGCCCCCCACATACTGGTCGACAGGTAACCAGTAATCGACCCGTTCATCCAGCATGGCCGGCGCATCGGGGCAGGCATACCGGGCATAGTACCAGGAGGATTCAAAAAAGGTATCCAGGGTATCGGTTTCACGCTCTGCGGGGTTCCCGCAGGTGGGGCAGGTCGTGGCGCGAAAGGAAGCGTCCTGTTTGAGCGGTGACCCTGTGCCGGAAAGGGAAACTTCCTCGGGAAGAACCACGGGAAGTTGGTCTTCCGGAACCGGAACGGTTCCACAGGACGGGCAGTGAATCAGAGGGATAGGACATCCCCAGTAGCGTTGGCGTGAAACCCCCCAGTCGCGCAGGCGAAATTTGGTTTGACGTCCTCCACTGTTCAGGGCTTCCAGAACCAGGGCCATTTTTTCCCGGGCATCGGCAGAGGTGCGTCCATCAAAATCTTCAGAATGACAAAGAATGCCCTCTCCGGTGAAGGCGGCATCGGTGGGGGCTTCTCCCGTGACTGGGCGAATCACGGTTTTCGAGGGCAACCCGTGGTCGCGCGCAAATTCATAATCACGCTGATCGTGGGCAGGTACCGCCATGACGGCCCCTTCTCCATAAGTCATCAGGACGTAATTGGCCACCCAGATGGGGAGGAGGTGTCCGGTCAGGGGATGAATGGCCTGTAACGAAGTGGGGAAGCCCTTTTTTTCCTGGGTGGCCAGGTCGGCCTCAGCCACACTGCCCTGGCGACATTCCAGAAGGAAAGCCGCCAATCGGGGGTCTTGCCGGGCGCATTCCTGAGCCAGGGGATGTTCGGCCGCAATGGCTAAATAAGTGACGCCATAAAGGGTGTCGGCACGGGTGGTAAAAACCTTCAAGTCGGTGGCGCGGTCAGCCAACTTGAAACCAAGGGTGACGCCTTCCGATCGTCCGATCCAGTGACGTTGCATGGTTTTGACTTGTTCCGGCCAGGAATCGAGGCGTTCCAGATCCTGCAGCAACTCTTCGGCATAAGCCGTGATGCGCAGGTAGTACATGGGGATATCGCGCTTTTCCACCAAGGCCCCCGAGCGCCAGCCGCGTCCTTCAATGACCTGTTCATTGGCCAAAACCGTTTGATCCACAGGATCCCAGTTGACGGTACCGGTTTTTTGATAGATCAATCCTTTTTTAAACAGCCGGGTAAACAGCCATTGTTCCCAACGATAATAATTCGGGCGGCAGGTGGTGATTTCCCGTTCCCAGTCGATGGCCAGTCCCAGGGCCTGCAACTGACCTTTCATGGTTTCGATGTTTTGATAAGTCCACTCTGCAGGGGCCACGCCTTGCTTGAGTGCGGCATTTTCGGCGGGCAGGCCAAAGGCATCCCATCCCATGGGTTGCAGTACATTGAACCCCTTCATGCGGTGGTAGCGGGCCAACACATCTCCCAGGGTGTAGTTGCGCACATGCCCCATGTGCAACTTCCCTGAGGGGTAAGGAAACATGGACAGGCAATAATATTTCGGACGGTTCGGCAGCTCGAGGGCGCGGTACCGTTGCGAGCGGGTCCATGCCTCCTGACAGTGACGTTCGAGGGTGTGGGGATCGTAAAAATCTTCCATGGCAGCACAGGTCAGGCAAAGGGGTGATTATACTCGTGCACGGGTGATGAGGGGGACTCCCGTATAATGCAGGAAATCAAGTAGGCGGCGATGGCGATACCCATGGAAAATTTACTGGAAGGATTGAACCCGCAACAACGGGAAGCCGTGACCTGGGATCAGGGGTCGGCCCTGATTCTGGCGGGAGCCGGGAGTGGCAAGACCCGGGTTTTGACCACCCGGATGGCCTGGTTGATGACGACGGGAAAGAATCGCCCCGAGGAGTTGCTGGCGGTCACTTTTACCAACAAAGCAGCGCGCGAGATGATGACACGGATATCGTCCATGGGGAACTGGCCCCTTCGCTCTCTTTGGGTGGGGACGTTTCATGGATTGTGCCACCGTTTTTTGCGTCTGCACGCCCTGGACGCAGGGTTGACACCTCAATTTCAGATCATCGATGGGCAGGAGCAGTTGGCGGCGCTCAAACGGGTCATGAAAGCCCTGAATTTTGACGAAGAGAGGGTGAACCCTCGTCAGTTGCAGCACTTTGTCAATGGGCACAAGGAACAGGGGATTCGCGCGGAGAATGCCGTGGTTTCCCATTCTGCACAGCGCCCTTTGCAGGAGGCCTATCTGGCCTACGAGGCACAGTGTCAACGAGAAGGAACCGTGGACTTTGCCGAGTTGTTGTTGCGTTGTGTGGAATTATGGCAACACCACCCTGTACTGCGCGAACATTACCAGGCACGCTTCAAAACCCTTCTGGTCGATGAGTTTCAGGATACCAATCCGCTTCAGTATCGCTGGTTACGCCTGTTGTGTGGACCGGCAAGTACGGTATTTGCGGTGGGGGATGATGACCAGTCCATCTATTCCTTTCGCGGCGCGGAAATCGAGAATATGCGTCATTTTGAACGGGATTATGGAGTGACCCGAGTCCTGCGCCTGGAACAGAATTACCGTTCTCAGGGGACCATTCTGGAAGCAGCCAATGCCTTGATTCAAAACAACGCAGGGCGCTTTGGCAAGACACTCTGGACGGAGGGCGCACAGGGAGAACCGATCCGGGTCTATGAAGGGGAAACGGATGGAGATGAAGCCCGTTTCATTGCGCATACCGTGATACAGTTGCGCGATCAAGGGATTCGCTTGTCGGACATGGTACTGCTGTATCGATCCAATGCTCAGTCCCGTGCCCTCGAGCAGGCCTTGTTTTCGCTTAACTTGCCCTATCGGGTGCATGGCGGGTTGCGTTTCTTCGAGCGCCAGGAAATTCGTCATGCCTTGGCCTATTTGAGGCTGGCGGTTTCGACAGAGGATGACGCTGCGTTTTTGCGTGTGGTTAATTTCCCACCCCGGGGGATCGGGGCGCGCTCCCTGGAAAATCTTCAAGTCGAAGCGCAGACTCTTCGATCCAGTCTCTTCCAGGCAACGCGTGTCAGTTCTTTGGCGGGCAAGGCAGGACAGGGCGTACAACGTTTTTTGCAGGGAATCGATCAACTGGCGGAGCGGATCCATCAGGGGCAGGACTTGCCCAGGGTGATCGAGGCAGTGCTGGAGGTCAGCGGACTTCTGGAGCATTATCGTCAGGACAAGGAGGGTGCCGACCGGATCGCCAATCTGGAAGAATTGGTAGCCGCTGCCATGGCATTTACCCGGGAAGAAGGTTCAGGGGATGTTCTGTCATTCCTGGCTCATGCCACGCTGGAGGCCGGAGAGCACGAAGCTGCGCCAGGGAGCGAGGCGATCCAGATGATGACGGTGCATGGGGCCAAGGGGCTGGAATTTGAAGTGGTATTCGTGGCCGGATTGGAGGATGGTTTGTTTCCCCATGAAAATGCCCTGCAGGAAACCCGCGGTCTGGAAGAAGAACGCCGTCTGGCCTACGTTGCCCTTACCCGAGCCCGGAGTCAACTGTATCTGACACATGCCCAGAGCCGCGTGCTCCATGGGCAGATGCGTTACGGCGTGCGTTCCCGTTTTCTTGAAGAAATCCCTGAATCCCTCTGTCATATTTTGAATCCGCGCGGCAAAAGACCTGAACTTTCCTTTGGATCAAGGGCTCTCAACCCCATGCGTTCTTCGGTTACTCCCACAGAATCCGTCAAAACCGGAAAGTTTCACATCGGACAGCGGGTTCGGCACGACAAATTTGGGGAGGGCGTGGTTTTGGCACGGGAAGGTCAGGGTAACGAGGGACGAGTTCAGGTGAATTTCAGGGATGTGGGAATGAAATGGTTGGCGCTGGCTTTTGCCCGGCTGACTTCCCTGTGAGTCGCAGATTTGACCGGGTGCTTAATTTTTGGCGGGGGCGCATGATAGAATGGGCCGATCAGTTTCCCGTATCCTTCTCTGGCGAGTGATTTCAAGGAAATGACACCATGAATAAATGGATGACTGGACTCCTGCTGAGTCTGCTGGTTCTTCCCGCTTATGCACAACCGGGTAATCCGGAAAAAGGCAAGGTCATTGCGAGTTCCATCTGCTATGCCTGTCATGGTCTGGATGGAGTCAGTCCGATCCCGACCCAACCCCACCTGGCGGCACAAATTCCGGATTATGTGGTTAAACAGTTGAACGATATGAAATCGGTGAATGGGGCTCCGCCCGCTCGGGATAATCCCATCATGGCCGGCATCGTATCCATGCTCAGTGCGGAGGACATGCGCAATGTGGCGGCTTGGTATGCCATTCAACCTCCCCATTTGACCCGCGCCAATGATCCAAAACTGGTGTCCATCGGACAGAAAATTTGGCGGGGTGGGGATGCAGATCGGGACGTCCCTGCATGTTCCAGTTGTCACGGTCCCACGGGCGCGGGGGTCCCTGCGCCTTATCCCCGTCTCTCAGGACAGTATCAGGAATATACCGAACTTCAGTTGCAACATTTCAAAGAGGGCACGCGCAGTAATGATCCTGCTGCCGTGATGCGCACCATTGCGCATCGCCTGACCAATGAAGAAATCAAGGCTCTTTCGGACTACGCTGCGGGCGTGTATTGATTTTGACCTTTTTACTTAACAGAGTTGTTGCTTGATTCAAGGAGTTCACGGATGTTGGGTTTTCGGCAGTGGGGCATGTTGGCCCTTTTGGTCTGGGCTGTGGCTACATTTCTGGTTCTGCACCGAGGGCCCTATGGAATAGAGGAAGAAGCCGCCAAGGCATTGCTGCTGGATTGGTCGGTGGCCGACCATGTGGCCAACTCCATTGTGACTCTGGGAGTCCCGGACTTTCGCGATCTTCTCTGGCTTCCCCTGGGATTCCTGTGGCCAGGGCAGGTCATGGCCGCCAAAGGGGTGATGATCGCCCTGGCTGCGCTCACGGCATGGGGGTTATACCGCTGGCAGTCCCAGGAAGCACAGGACGAGGCGGCTCTGTTGGCCACGGGATTATGGCTGCTGACGCCGCTCACTCTGTTGCAAATCGATCACCTTTCCCCTGGACTGGGGATACTGGCCGTGTTCATGGGAGGATACTGGCTGGACCGTTCCTACCGGCAACGACCACACGCCCTGGGGGGACTGTATTTCGGGCAATTGGGACTGACGGCTTTTGCCGTTAGTCTGCATCCGGTGGGGCTGGTTTACCCTCTGCTTCTGGCTTGGGAGTGGCATAAAAACCCGGTGAATTCCTTGCAGAAAAAATCTTTCTTCATTGGATTGACGATTTTTTCAGGTATCTCGATTCTTCTGCGCTGGGGTTGGAGCGGTATCATCTGGTTTCAGAACCCACTGCGCGACTGGACCCCCTTGTGGCGTCATTTTCCCGGTTTTGAACCCGAACTAACGGCGGTTGATTGGAGCGTGGGGATTTTAATCCTCCTCCTGTTGCTTTGGGTATGGTGGCAAAAGCGGCAGATGCTCTGGAATACCTTGTTGGGACGGTGCCTCTGGTGGGGTGTGCTGGTGTCAGCCCTGAATGGGGATGCCACCTTTGCTTTGCTGGGCATGATCACGCTACTTTATGCAGGGATTCCTGCACTGCTCCAATGGGGTGCCGGAAAAATTGGTTTTCTGGCTCAACGGGGCTGGGTTCTTCTGGGGGTCTTTCTGATTTCCACCCTCAGCATGCAGGATGATCGTGCCTGGTTTGAGTTGGGACAGATGCGCCAATTGACCGAACAGGATCAACTGATAATGACACTCACCCAGACGGTGGATCACTATCGTACCGATGCGGAAAGCCGTCATTTGCCGGATCCGCGTTTACGGGTGGCGAGCCAATGGCCAGCACGAACCATGCTGGCTTGTCGGTGCGATGCCTTGCCTCTTCCTCCCGCTGCCAAGGATCCCGCTGCTCAACTGGTGATGATGAAAGGATTGACCCATCTGATCATGGCACCAAAAACCCCGGCCAATCTGGGGTTGACACAGAACTTGTCCCTGTTGGGGAATGAAGTGGAGACCCTTTCCCTGCAAGCCGGAGGGGTGGTTTTGCAGATCCGTACGCCCAACCTGGCTCCTGCGACACCGCCCCCGGTCATCGATGAGCCTCCGCCTCCAGCTCCGGGAGATCCCATCAAATGAAAATCAGTCCTCGAGAAGCCTTGGTTTACGTGGTGGTGACCCTGAGTTCGCTATTTCTGACCGCCTACACCGTGCATATGCTGGTGGGCGGTTTGATTCCGGCAGACAGGGAATATCACTATATGGGACTGGCCTGCTCAGGAGTCGCGATAGTGATCGGATTCATGGCCTGGGATGTGGTGCGTCGCCGCCGCTAGCCCCAGAGGTTCAGGGAAGGGGTGCCTTCTTCTTGGCAAAGAAATCCTGAAGGGATTGGTAGTCTCTTTCCAGAGAAAACTGTCCTTTGTGAAAAACGAATTGCAGACGTTTGCCTGCCGCATCCTGTCCGGTCAATCCAATAGAACGACCGGAATAATCACGATATACGTGGATATCCTTGAGTAGTTCGATTTTCGTTCCGTTTTTTAGATGGACACGCACACAGGGAGCCTGGGGATCGGCTTCCAGTCGAACAGGTGCGGAGGGAAGACACATCAGACGAGTCTTCAGCACCCGATTGGCCCCTGCAAACAGGAAGAAACTGGCCATGAACAGGAGCAAATAGGCAAGATTCGGGTTTGCCCCGTACCAGGCATTGGCGGCAAAGGCCCCCAAAGCAGAAACCGTGGGAATGTAAAGCAACAGATCCCAAGTCATGCCTCGAGGATCTTTTTTCAATTCAAAGGAGCGCAGCATAGGGATCTCACGGGACTGACAAAGGTAAGGGATCGGCAGACTTAGGGAAGGGAAGCCTGATGAGGATGGGGCAGAACGGCTTGAATGGCCGCATCCATTTCTTGGTAAAGCATGGGGCCCGCTTCTTGATAGCGAACGATACCATGCGCATCGATCACGAAGGTCCAAGGATCGCCCATCACGCGATAGGTTTTGAATGCTTCGGGGTTTTCATACTGATCCATGTGCAGAAACAGTACATTCGGCTGATATTTATCGAGCATGGCCTTGGTGATCTGCAGTTGCCGATCGCAGACAGAACAATGACCGGGAGTGGCAAATTCAAGCAGAATGGGTTTACCCGTGGCCAGTGCCTGGTCCAGTGAATATTGGTACATGCGCGGATCAGGCTGGCGATAGGTGGTCATGCGACTGAGGTCTCCACCCACATCGGCCAGAGTCTTGGTGGCCAGTCGCGGGGCCTGGGTACCCAGTGACAGCCCCAAGCCCTGTCGACCGCAACTCCCCACGGCTAAGGAAAGGAGAATGAGAAGAGAAAACCCCAGTTTTGATTTCATGAGAAGTCAGGCTCCTTGCTTACCAGTCTTGAAGATATTATAGCCCCAGATGATGTTGGCAAGCAGAACCAAGGTTCCGAAGAAACCCACCCCAGCCATCAAATGGGTAACGGTTTTTTCTATTTCCGGACCGGGGTCATAGCCTCCAATGCTGCCTGCTATGGAAAACAGCACCACCATGCCCATCAGGCCGATGTTGTGCATCCAAAAATGGATCTTGACCAGTTTTAGACTGTAGATCGGGCGATTGACCAGACGTGGTACAAAGTAGTAAATGGCACCGAAAATCGCCATTTCAACCCAGCCAAGCAGATTGATGTGCCCGTGTGCCAGCAAAATGAGGTGACCATGGGGCGCCGAATCCACAAACATGCGAAAGGCAGGAATTCCCCCCATCAGGGCACCCCAGGAAAAACCAATAATGGCGTAGGTAATACAGGCATACACAAACAACAGGGTAAAGGTTGTGTATTCCGGGTCATTGATGCGTTGATCGAAAGGGGCGGGGGAAGACATGCTCAGGGTTTCTCCTTCTGATTTTGACCTGCGTCTTCGCGCAGGTCGTGATATTCGGTTTTCCAGGAACTGGGCGCCCAAACCTTGACCATTTCATCCACAAATCCGGAGCGTTCCGGCATGGGCAGACGGGCATCTGCGGAGCCTTGCGTTGCTTTCAATTCCGATAAAAATATGGCTATGGAATGGAGTTCATTATCCGGTAAGGCAGCCACATACGCCGCCTGCTTGTTCAGACCGTGGTCGATGGTTTTGGTTTCATAGGTGGACTCGGGTTTTTTCAAGAACGATTCGAGGTAATCCAGAGTATGTCGCGAGCCGATGCCGTCCAGACTCACGCCGTGATTGGTTCCGTTACGCAGGGCACGATGACAGTCGGTGCATCCCTTTTCACGAAACAGTTGGGACCCCACTTTGCCTTCTGGCGTGAAGTCAAAATGAGTGGTATTGGGGTACATGGGGTGATTGAGGTGGGAGCGATAAATTTCCAGCATCACAAAACTGGACACGGCAAAAACCACAAGAATTCCAAAGATGCCAAATAAAATCTTTTCGCCCAGCTTCAACGTGTTGAATCTCATCAGTCAGTTTCCTGTCAGGTAAAATGGAAAACCCGCGCGCTAAGCACGCGGGTTTCGATCATACTTCCCCGCTTCGCTGACTTAAGCCGACGTTACCGGGTCGTATTTGGGACGCGTGTGTTCCCTTCTGTGGTGCGAGGTGCTGTAGCCAGATAAGTTGCGGCATCGAGAATGTCCTCGTCGCTCAACTTTTTGGCAATGGCGCGCATCATGCCGTAGGGATCGTTGGTGCGACTTTCATCCCGCCAGTTATGCAACTGATTGACCAGATAAGTGTACTTTTGTTCCCCGATGACTGGAAAAACAGGAGCGGCACCGCGCCCATTGTACCCATGGCAAGACATGCAGGCCGAAACCTTGCCGCTTACGCCAAATTTGACCAGGATTTCTCCCTTGTAACGGGTTCCAATGGGTTGCCCCCCATCCTTGATGGCCTGCATGTCCGACAAGTCTTTCGGATCAAGAGGAAGGGAATTGACGTAAGCCGAAACATCCCGCCGATCCTGGGGGGTAAGTTGTTGTGCAAACAGGGGCATAACTGCCCCTGCACCCGATGGGGTTCTCCGGCCTTCAGCCAGATCCGTCAATTGCTTGACGATATAAGGAAACCCGAGATTGTTGAGACGGGGTGCCCCCATGGCTTCCATTCCCCATCCTGTGGCTCCATGGCAGGTCATGCACGCCGGAGCGGCGCCTTTCCCTTCCGTGAAGATCTTTTTGCCGTTGGCCGGGTCGCCGTTCATGACCCCTTCTTCTTCAGCCAGAGCCGTCATGCTCACCAGAGCCGCGGCCACAGCCAGCCCGGATGTGATCTTAGTGAATGACTTACGCATTTACCCCCCTCCAGAATGACATTGAATGACAGGACAGCAGACAGGACCTACTGTCCATGAACCCGTACTGCTTTTTTAATTGAACGGGCTACAAAGATTCCCAAACACAGCATGGTTCGTTGGTTTCACCGCAAAATCTTGCGCTGCCAGCGTTTCCACGTCGCATCGTAGCGGACTATATCATGGGCAAAACAGGCTTCGCAACAGATTTTTGAGACCTGCTTGCCGAAGTCTCAGAGATGGCTGAAAAAGGTGAAAGAATAGACCCACTTGACAGTCGGTTTCAGGGGCGCTACGCTAGGCACATGGTCAGTCTGAGGAAGACGCTTTTCTTTCGGCCATGAATTGTCGTATCACAATAATAAAATATGTTTTTTGTTGGTATAACCTAAAAACTATTTAATCGATCTGGAGGGGTTACAACATGGAAAATGGTATTAAACACTCACGCCGTCAGTTGCTCAAGATGGGCACCATCGCTATCGTGGCAGCGCCAATGGCTGGCTTTACCACTTCGGCCTTCGCAAAGAAGAACACCGCAGTGCGCACAGCCTTGCATTTCCAGGAACATCCCAACGGGGAAAAGCAGTGCAACCGTTGCATGAACTTCATCCCTAACAAGGACAAGCCTACCGATCCAGGTGCCGTGCACGGGTGTAAGCTTTACCCCGGGGACGATGAAATTTGCCCGACCTGTTATTGCAACGGCTTCGTCGCAAAACCCAAATAACTCAATAGTTCCAAGTCGTATTCGAAAAGGTGCCAAAGGCACCTTTTCGTTTCTGTTTCCGATCCGAACTTGGGGGAAGAGCATTTTTTCTGACCCTTTTGTTTTGGTTTGGGATGCGTGTGCGTACCGACTTCTTGACAGTTCCGGCATTCCTCCGCGGGTGGTAGCAGGGAGGGTGTCGTTTTCGGATTTCAAGTGGGTGCGTGGATGTCAATAAGGGATTGACCGTCAAGATCTTCGTCAGTTGGGGCGATGTCGCGGGTGAGTTTTTTCTGGGCAGGATTATTGAATGAATTACGGAAAAAGAATTTTTCTCTGGATCGTGCTGTTCTGGATCGGGAGTGCGCAGGTTTTTGCGGAGCCTTTTGTTCAGGGGGGCCCCATCGGTTCACAAACCAGTGACGGGTATGATGCCCTGGGCCCGGTGGTGGAGCAACCCATCGAGTTTCCACACAATACCCATGCCGGACGCATGCAGATCAACTGCATGTACTGTCATACCTATGCGCGGCGCAGCAATGTATCCGGGATTCCCCGTCTCGACAAATGCATGGGGTGTCACAATTTGATTGAAGGCGTCAAGGATCGTCCGCGCATCAAGAAACTGTTTGAATATTGGGAAAACAAGCAGCCCATTCCCTGGAAAAAGGTGCATGACTTGCCTGATTTCGTTCGTTTCAACCATGAGCGCCATATTCAACGTTTTTACTTCCAGGAAAAACGACCGGTTCGTGAAGTCTGTGGGTACTGCCATGGCGATATCGCTTCCATGACCACGGCGCGGCGGGTTAAAGCCTTGTCCATGGGGTGGTGTGTCAGTTGTCACCAAAAAGATCATTTGGAAAAGGCGGGGAGCACGGTGACCAGTCATGGTCCCAACGATTGCTGGCTCTGTCATAAATAAAACGGCGACCAAACAGGAGACGATGAAATGACAATGAGTAATTTGGATCGCCGAGATTTCCTCAAAGTGTTGGGGATCAGTGGAGCGGCTGCCACGCTGGCAGGATGTGGTCATACTTCTATCGAGTCAGGCGTAGAAGAGGTCATGTCATATGTTCATCCCCAGGACTTTGTGGTGCCCGGCATCGGAGTTTTTTATGCTTCAACCTGTGCCCAGTGTGGTTCAGGCTGTGGAATCATGGGTAAGGTTCGCGAAGGACGGGTTCTTAAACTGGAAGGAAATCCTGAGTCCGGAATCAGCGGCGGAAAGATCTGTGGACTGGGACAGGCAGGTGTGCAAGCCCACTACAACCCGGATCGGCTGCGTACGCCCATGTATCAGGGAGAAGGAGGGTTGATCCCCGTATCCTGGGAGAAGGCTCACCAGATTCTGGAACAACGTCTGGGACCGAACAGTTCTTTGAAGGGCGAACAGATTGCTTTTCTGACGGATAGGGTCAGTGGGCACCAACGGGTGCTTCTGGAAAACTTCTTGGAAACTTTTGATTCTACCCATCATGTGACCTACGATGCGCTTTCCACTGCCACGGGGAGAGCCGCCACCAAGGCTATTCTGGGCGCAGAGCAGCCTCTCTGGAATATCCACGAGGCGCGCTTGATTCTCTCCTTTGGCAATGATTTTCTGGGCAGCGGCATTTCGCCGGTTTACATGGCCCGTCAGTACGCACTGTTCCGTAAGGCACCGCGCGGTACCTTGATTCAAATCGAGCCGCGCATGACCTTGACGGGAGGGAATGCAGATCGTTGGTATCCCATCAAACCAGGGACCGAAGGGATTCTGGCTTTGGGCATTGCCCATGACCTGTTGCAGCACGAAGAATTTTCCAGGGGAGTTCCGCAGGAAGTTCTCGATCTGGTCAAAAATTACGATCGGGATGCCGTGAGTGATATCACGGGAATCGGTTCCGATGCGGTGCGACTGATTGCGGCTCAACTGTGGAACAATTCCCCTTCATTGGTGATTGCCGGCCCTTCAGTGGAAGGACATTCCTATGGGTTCAGCAATGCCGCCGCCGTACAACTGCTCAACGTGATTCTGGGCAATCGGGGTAAAACGATGGAGGGACAGTCCGAACATCCTTTCCCCCAACTGACGCCCACCTTGGGAAGTTACCAGGCATTGGCCGAGTTGAATCAAAAAATGGCCGCAGGACAAACCCAGGCCCTGTTGATTTACGGTACCAATCCGGTATTCACGGCACCCTCCCATCTGCCCTTTGCAGAATCCATGAGTAAGGTCCCTTTCAAAGTGGCTTTTGTGACGCATATGGATGAAACGGCGGGACAATGTGATCTGATTCTCCCCTTGCTGTCCGCACTGGAAGATTTTGGTACCCATGTGGCCGAATATCAGCCGAATGGCGTGGAGGTGATGCTTCAGCAACCCTTGATGGAAAAACTCTATCCCGAGTCCAAAGGGTATGGCGATATCCTTCTGGAGGTACTGAAAAAACGCAAACCCGAGGCCTATGCAGCGTTCCCTGACTATTACAGTTATCTCAAAACCGCCATGGTCAAGGCCAAACCGGTTTTCAAGGTCAGTGACAGCGATGATCATTTCTGGGAAGACGCTTTGCGCAATGGTCTTGTCAAGTGGGACGGAAAACCCACGACTCTGGAGGCCAAGTTACCGGCCCTGACCATGCCGAAGCCGGCAGAATTGACCACGGATTATCCTTTTTACTTTGTTCCCTCCATCCGTGCGGATATGCGGGACGGACGTCATGCCTACTTGCCCTGGCTGCAGGAGTCTCCGGAAACCATGACCACGGTGGTCTGGGATAGTTGGGTCGAGATTCATCCTAAAACTGCAGAGGCCATGCAGATCAAGGAAGGAGACATCCTGCAAATTCAGTCTGCCACCGGATCCGTGCGCGCCAAGGCCTATCTGTTTCCCGGCATCCAGCCGGATACGGTATCCATGCCCCTGGGGCAAGGACATACCCAACTCGGACGGTTTGCCACGGGGGTCGGTGTGAATCCCTACAAGATTCTTGATCCGATTTTTGATGGTCATACCGGGGAACTGGCCATGCACGCCACGCGCGTGGCCTTGAGAAAGACAGGCGAACATCAAATGGTCGTGAAGGATGAGGGTCCCACCACACTCCAGAACGGACAAAAACTTGTAGCCACCCTGTCTGCTGACCAAGCCAAATTGTCCAAGGAGATCTAGCATGTCACTGAGTAATCTGATTCAGAACTGGAACTCGTTTCGGACCCGTCGTCCCTATGAAGGTCAGTACGATGATGCTCCCTACAAGTGGGCCATGGTCATCGATCTGGATGCCTGTATTGGGTGTAACGCCTGTACCGTGGCGTGTTATGCGGAAAATAATTTACCTGTGGTGGGGAAGGAACGCTTCGGCAAGGGCCAAGCCATGCACTGGATTCGCATCGAGCGTTACTGGGGGGAAGGGGAGGCCATGCAATCCGAATTCCCCGATCACGGGGCACAATACCTGCCCATGCTCTGCCAGCAATGTGAGGCGGCCCCTTGTGAACCCGTCTGCCCCGTGGGCGCCACACACCATTCACCGGATGGTCTCAATACCCAGGTGTATAACCGGTGCGTGGGATCCCGCTATTGTTCGGCCAACTGTCCCTACAAGGTCCGTTACTTCAACTGGTGGAATTACCCTGATCGAGCCTGGCCCAATCCGCTGGAACTGCAATTGAATCCGGACGTGACGGTACGGAGCAAGGGGGTCATGGAGAAGTGTACGTTCTGCATGCAACGGTTGCGTGCCGGGATGGATAAGGCCAAAACCGAAGGACGTATCCTGGCCGATGGTGAAGTGCTCACAGCCTGCGCACAAGCCTGTCCTACCTCGGCCATTACTTTTGGAAACCTGTCCGATAAAAAGTCCAAGGTGGCCAGAACATGGAAAAATCAGCAGGTAGATCTGTCCAAGAACGTTCAGGAAAAGTCCGAGGAAGGGATTCGCGGTTACCGGATTCTGGAAGATTTGAATACCTATCCGTCCATCGTGTATCTCGAGCGCGTACGTAATCTTGAGGCTTGAGTTGACCCGCGCGTTCACGAATACCAACATTCAGGGAAAAAACCATGAGTCATAGTGTTCCTAGCCGTCCCCAGATGGATGTGCAAGTTGAAAGAAAGTTCGTTCCCAAGCAGAAGGATCTGGGGGCAGACGTTACCTGGGCCAAGATCAACAAAGATGTACTGAGAAGTCTGGAAAAGCCGCGCCCCGTTTTCTGGGTAATTTTCTTTTCCGCCCTGGCCCTGTTCTCCTTTGGCGTTTACTGTGAGGTTTATCAGTATCAAAACGGAATGGGGGTATCGGATTTGAACAACCCGCAGGTATGGGGGTTGTACATTGCCACCTTCATTTTCTGGATCGGGATGGGCCACTCCGGCACCTTGCTGTCCGCCCTGCTTCATATCATCCATGCGGACTGGCGAAAACCGATCTACCGGTATTCGGAAGCCATGACCACCTTTACCTTGCTTACGGCTGCCCTGTTCGTGCTGGTGCACATGGGACGGCTCTGGCAGTTTTACTATGTGGTGGCCTATCCCAACGAACGCTGGACCTGGCCTAACTTCACCTCGCCGCTGGTCTGGGATGCCACAGCCATCGGAACCTACCTGACTTCGTCACTTCTGTTCCTCTATATGGGGATGATTCCTGATCTGGCGATCTGTCGTGACAATGCTCGGGGGGCACGGCGGGCACTTTACCGCTTTCTCTCCATGGGTTGGCAAGGAACTGACCGCCAGTGGGCCAATTTCAAGGTGGCCTACATGACCATGGCCTGCTTTTTGATGCCGCTGGCAGTTTCCGTGCACTCCATCGTGTCCACCGACTTTGCCGTGTCCCAAAACCCTGGCTGGCATGTGACGTCCTTCCCCCCCTACTTCGTGCTGGGTGCGCTGTATTCAGGATGTTCTGGCATCATCACCCTGTTCATCGTCCTGCGTTATGTGTTCCGTTTCGAAGCCTACATGACCCAGCCCATTCTCAACAAATTGATCAAGATGACCTTTGCCATTGCCATGGTTTGGACCTATCTGGATCTGATCGAGTATGCCACCACCTGGTATGGCAGCGATGAAGTGGCCAAGGCGGATCTGGTTTACCGTGCCACTGGGGACTATGCCCTGCAGTTCTGGGGAATGATTTTCTGTGCCATGGTGATGCCCTTCACTCTGTTGATCCGTTTCGTACGTCACAACTATACGACTTTGCTGATCATTTCATTGATCCTCAATGTAGGGATGTGGCTGGAACGTTTCCAGATCATTACGCCTACCTTTGCGAAATCCCACTATCCATGGACATGGACGGCGGGCTGGTGGCCCAGTTGGGTACAGTGGGGCATCGTGGCCGGGAGTTTTGGCTGGTTCACCATGCTCTTTATGTTGTACTGCAAGATTTTCCCCAGCGTGTCCATGTATGAAGTCAAGGAAATGGTGCACGAACAAAACATGGAAGAAAAGGCTCATGCGACGCAGGTGGAGGTTCATGAAGCCGGTCTGCTGCCAGAAATGAAGGGAGGGCAAGCGTGATGAAAAAATCTCATACTCTGGCACTGTACGCTGACATGGATGAAGCGGCCAATGCGATCAGGGAACTCAAGTCATCGGGTGTGTCGGGCTTCAGGATGGAGGATGTGGTGGTCAAGTCCCCCATCGATCATCCCGAACTGAGTGAGTTGCTGGGTCCACGTCCCGTCTATATCCAGTGGTTTACCCTGCTGGGGGTCCTGCTGGGGCCCACCACCGGGCTGGTGTTGATCGCCTCTGCCCAGGCCAGTTTCATTTATCAGATACGGGGTGGGCGACCTGTGGTTCCCCTTCCCCCGGACATGGTGCTGACCTATGAACTGTTCATTTTGTCCGGGGTGCTCATGACGGTTTTGGCTACCTTCGTGGCCATGAAACTGCCGGGTAACCGGAGCCCGCTCTATAACGCCAGTGTGTCCGCAGACAAGATTGGTATCCTGGTGAAGGCCGACCCGCAAAGCATTCCGCAAATCAACGAAATTCTGGGGCGTCACAAGCCTCTCGAAATCATGGGAGACCAAGCACGATGAAATCCCTTACTCGCTGGATACCCGTTCTGGCCCTGGTTCCCTCCCTCGCCATGGCTTGGCCGTGGAGCAAGGACATGGCCAATCAGATCAGCGTCAAACCCCAGGAAGGTCCGGATGCCGTGCGACCTTTCCCGGAAAATTCCGTGCCGATGACAGGAACACCCACTACGCCTTATGTGCATGACGGGGATGCAGCCATGACCTTGGCCAACCCCAATCCCCCCACTGAAAAGTCGGTGGCCTTTGGGCGCGAGATGTTCAAGATCTACTGTGTGCCCTGTCATGGAGATTCGGGCACCGGAGATGGTCTGGTGGGCGAGAAACTGATTGTACGCCCCTTTGACCTCACGGCCCCCCGAGTTCAGAAAGAAGTTCCCGAAGGCTATATCTGGGGACATATCACCTTTGGCGGGGCGCTCATGCCCTCCTACGGGAATGACATGTCGCCTTCCGAGCGCTGGGATGTGGTGAATTATGTGCGACATGGTCTGTTGACAGATCCTACCGCCAAAAAACGCGACATGACCACCACCGAAAACAAATAAACCACAAGGAGCCGCGCCGTGATTCCATTTGCAAGTTGGTCAGTATTGACCGTGGACTTTCTGATCGTGTTGCACCTGTGCCTGGCAGGCGTTGCCCTGCCTTGCCTGCTGCATCTGGTCAATGCCAAGTGGCGTTATGAAGTTCGCCACATTTCCGTTGCGTTCTTCTCCCTGTATCCGCTGGCCGTGATACTACTGTTGATCCTGCTGTTTGGGGGGGAAATGACCTTTCCCTGGGCGGGCACCTTCGAGCATCTGCCCAAGTGGAACAACCTGAAGTTTTTGCGGGTACGGGAGATCGCCGGCATCATCATCGTGGGGCTGGCATATGGCGCATTTGTCCGCTTGCAGCGCACCTCTGAAGATTCTCCGGAAAATCTTTCCCGCTTCAAGGCGCTCGCCGCGGCCATTCCCTTCATCCACGTCCTGTATTGCACCATGGTGGCGTGGGATTTCGAGATGACCCTCTTGCCTCATTGGGAAAGTTCCATGTTTTCCGTGAACTATATCGTCAGTGTCTCGGGTATGTTTCTGGCATCCTTCGTAATTCTGCTCACCATTCTCCAGAATACCGGGGTGATCCAGCAAAAGATTCGCCTGCAGATCTTCAATTATCTGGCGCAAATGATGCTGGGATTTACTATTTTATGGATCTATACTTTCTTCGGGCAATACCTCATCATATGGTACGGAAACATTACGGAAGAAACGGGCCGTATCTACCAGATGCAGTATGGTGTCTACAGTCCTCTATTCTGGATGTTCTTTGTGATGAAGTTCATCATCCCCTTTGTGACCCTGGTTTTTCCCTTCAGCCGGCACAATCCCAGGGTGATTTTTTTCATTGCCTGTGACATCGTTCTGGGTAGTTGGGTGGAGCGTTATACCTGGATTTCTGGAACTTACCCCACGCCTCACTTTCCCATGACCGGCAGTTTTGACATCGGCGTGACGGTGGTGGTGATGGTCACTGCTTTCCTGATTGTACGCAGCCGCTTGAGAAACACTCAGGTGATCAAGTAAGAAAGAAGAATTTCCAGTGCGGATGGGTTGAAAACCGCACTGGATGCTGGTATAAAGTGGCATGAGAGGTTGAAACCGTAGGAAAACAACCCAAAGTTGGGACAAGAGAGATAATCAGCAAAATAAAAAGTTTTGTAACTTGCTGAATATCATTAATTTCAGTGAAAACGAAAGAGAGGGGGGAGGAATGCAAAAAAAATCCATCATGTCGCGCGGCTTTTGGTGCATGATCGTCGGCGGAATGCTGACGGGTATGGGCAATGGCAGTGTGTTCGGTGCAGCCTTGATGTGTTTCCTGGGGCGCGGTGACTTCAATAACTGGGGAGGATGGAACGGTCAAGCCTATGATCCTCATACCTTCACCGGGTTTATCGACTGGTGTATGCTCGTCTTCGGTTTCGCCTATATCGGTATTCTTGCCATTGCTTTTCAACGGCATGACGCCATTGAAAACGCCGCTTGAGCCTCATCCAACCATTTTCGCGCCATTCGCGTCAAGGAGACATTGAAATGATCGGTACCATTGCTGCAGTTCTGGGGATTTCTCTTGCCTTCTCCAGCATGCTTCTTTCCTGGTATGTCCTGATGCCCCGCAAGCGTCACGGTCACCATTAATTCATTCCAATAACACATATTCATTTACTTACGTAATCTGATATAGAAAACAACAGGGGGGGTTCAAGATGTTCAAGTACCTATTTGCGCGTAGCGAGGATATTCCGGAGGGATCGGCTGCGGTTTATTTCGGTTTCTCCGCGATTGTCTGGTTTGTGATTGGGACCGGGCTGGGTGCCTTCAATGCATCAAAGTTGGCATTTCCTGATTTTGTCACGGGTCTGGAATTCGTTTCATTTGGTCACATGCGTCAAGTACACGTCCATGCCGTGATTTTTGGCTGGATTTCCATGGCGTTTGCCATGGCCATGATGTATATGACCCCGGCATTGGGTAACACCAAGTTGTGGTCGGAAAAGTTGGGCATCTGGAATGCATTTCTCTGGAATGTCGGGCTGTCTCTGGGGTTGACGCTGTTGTGGTCCGGGATGACCTCTGGGCGGGAGTATTCTGACTTCCCCTGGTTCATCGATCTGTACATTGCCACCTTCATGACCATTCCCTTGGGTATCAATGTCTGGATGACCGTCATTAACCGCAAGACACAGGGGATCTATACCACTAACTGGTTCTTTGCTTCTGCCGTGTTCATGGTCAGTATCGTGTTCATCGTGGGTAACCTGCCCGAGTGGTTCCATCTGACCGGGTTGACCGAAGCCTACTTGACCTGGTGGTTTGCGCACAATGTGCTGGGTTTGTGGATCACGCCGGTTGCAGCGGCCATTGCCTACTACACCATTCCCAAGGTGACGGGTAATCCGCTCTATTCTCACCGGATCGGTCACTTGCACTTTTGGTCAGTGGTGGTGTTCTACTCCACGCCCGCAGCCCATCACCTGATGTCTGCACCCTTGCCTGAATGGCTCAAATCCTTCGCTTCCGTGGAAGGAGTGCTGATTCTGGTGCCCGCCGTTGCCTTTGTGTCCAACATTCTGTTGACCATGCAAGGGAAATGGAACATGTTTGTGGAAAACCTGGAGATTCGTTTCACGGTAACTGGCTGTCTGATGGCCATTCCGCTGAACATGCAAGGGGGCTTCCAACAAACCCGCGCCATCAACTGGTACATTCACGGGACAGGCTGGATCGTGGCCCACGCCCACTTGGCTCTCCTGGGTTTTTCGACCTTCCTGGAAGCTGCCGCTGTCTACCTGGGTCTGCAAACATTGATGAAACGCAAGTTGTATTCGCTGACCTTGGGAAATCTGCATTTCTGGTTTCTGTTGATCGGATTCACGACCTACTGGGTGTCCATGACCATTGCCGGATTGATTCAAGGGGCGGGCAAGATTTACGAAGTCCCCTACATCGACGTGGTTATGGCAGAGCATCCCTACATGATTGCACGCTGGATCGGTGGTTCCCTGGTGTTCACAGGAAACTGCTTCTGGCTCTACAACATGTGGATGACTGCACGTGCTGGAACGGTGATTCCAGAGGGACGCATGGCCCACGAACTGGCCTACGAACGTTAATCGGCCACTGATCGCAGAATTGGAGGAGAATATCAAATGGTCAATTTTAGAGAGTACAAGATCGGAGCGCGTTTTTTCGGTCTTGCCCTAGGTGGTTCGATGACGATCACCTTGTTTATGCCAAGTTTTGACTTGCGCAATGTAAACGCCACCGAGGTGGCTCTGGACAAGCAACTTTGGGCTGGTCATGAATCAGGGTTCAGTCTGGATGATCCTTTCCTGACGGGGGAGCATCGTCCGGTACGAGTGACCTTGAAAACAGACCCGAAAACGGGTCAACCCATGGCCTCTACAGTCGCTTATGTTTATCCGGCGGGGACACCTCTTCCCAATGGTGTGGACCACCCCGATAACCTCGGGAACATTGTGGAACAGTTGAGCCGGGACAAGGGTCGGATCGGTGAAGCCACCAAGTCCCAAGGTGCCGTTTTCCTGCTCTCTTCCGAGCCTCAGGGAGATGGATCCAAGCAGTTCTACATTGAAAATGCTTCGGCCACCAAGGGCTGGAATCCAGAAGAAGTCATGAAAGCGGCCGGAGACGAAAATACTTACCATGCTTCCTATGGAAAAGCTATTTTCGTCCGTGAAGGCTGCTGGTGGTGTCATACCCTTCTGCCGGAAGAAACCCAGGATTGGCAAGTATTTGGTGCCCCTCCCATGTTGGGTGACTTCAATGGTGAATCCCCCACTGCCTTTGGTTCTGACCGCAAGGCACCGGATATTCTCCATGTAGGGTCACGGAACTCGTCCCGTGAATGGATGATGCTGCACTTTTTCAACCCGCGTCTGGTTCAGCCCCATTCCATCATGCCCCGTTTCGATTATCTTTGGGGACCCATCGATGACAAGGGTCAGAAGATCGATTTTGACAAGTGGCGTGCAGAATATAACGAGTATGTGGACGGAAAGCGGGTTACACCGCCTGAAGTTCCCATGTATGCCAGCAATTCTGATGCCCGCGCGTTGATCGACTTCGTTTTGTCGCTCAAGTAAATCTGATACAAAACTGACTGTTCCTTTCCTTTCAGGGGGATGGAACAGTCGATAATAAGTGGAGGTCTCTATGAGTAATTGGTCCTTTGATTCGCCCCTGCGTACCCTTTCTGACGAAGAAAAGATCCGTAAGGACGAAAAATTGTGGGAAGATGACAATCTGGGTGGAGTGCACGAAGACAATAACCCGGTTCCCGCTCCTGTGGTGTGGTTGGTTGCTTTGACGGTGGTTACGGCATTCGCCATTACCTTCCCTCTGTGGGGTCAACGTCCGACGGCGGCTCTGTACGAGCCCTACGTCAATTCCATGGACAAGCCTGAAGTGTTGGCTGCCAAGGATGACAAGGAAGCCATGGCCAAGATCGTGGAAATGAACAAAGGAACGCCCAATGATGCATTGTTGGAACGGCATCCTTTGAGCATGGACGATCTGCGCATGATTGCCCCCCAAATCAAGGCATTGGAAGCCAAGGGTGCGCATATGCATGATTTCGAAGTGGTGGGAGATCAGGTGGTCACTGCTAACTTTGAAGGAAACTATCGTCCAGACGGCTCCCGTATCCGCCAGCAGCCTTGGTGGGATAAGGGATACACCATCGATGTTTTTTATCTGAGCTATTTCTTTTTAGCAGTATTTACCATGATCAAGCGGTTGCCCCCCACTTCGTGGCAACCCAAGCATGATCACTGAGCACGCCTATATTAAGGAGATGAGATCATGATCGACTTGGATTACGGCCCCTTGGCCCTTGCCCTGCCCATCAGTATTGCTTTTATTTGTCCTTTTCTCTATAGTTTCTTCATAGATAACATCGACAAAAAATAACGAGTTTTGGTGGCAATATGAAACCATAACCAGTTAAATGACTCCCAGTGCCATACCTGACGGTATGGCACTTTTTTTTGACTTCATTCGAAACTCTAACTCATGATCAATGAAATCTCGCATCTCGTGACTGCAACGACCTCTGGCAAAATCGATATGAGTATCGAAGGAATGAGGAGTCAACGGTTCAGCGTCTATATTTTTGTATTTCTGATGATCGGCATTGCCGTGTTTTCCGGAATCATCTATTCCCTGCTCAAGGGAAAATATGCGCCCACCAAGATGCGTATCGGGGAACGCCTGATGTTCATCGCCATTATTCTGGGTGTGGTGGTGGCCACCGGTTTCGGCGCTACACAACTACTGACCGGTTATCTGTTTTAATTGTGGTGGAAAGGGGTTGGGAATTTTGAACCTTTGCAGGAATGACAACTCCAACATCGTTGAGAGAGTGTTAGAATAACCACAACCTTTATACAGGAGTTTGGCATGGGCAATTACCTTGATACCTTACCCGACGGGTGGACCATCTACCTGTGGCTCGTTGCCGGAGGACTTATCATTGCCGTGAGTATTTATGGGATACGCTGGGGCTCAAAAAACGAACAGTTCGATGAGGATATCAAGTACTTGGTGTTCAAAGAAAGCGACAAGGACAAGATGAGTCCGGAAGAATATGCCAAAAGTCGTGAAGTCCTGGCGAAACAGGAAGCCAGAAGGGCTGAGGTTTTGGCAGACCAAGCGGCGGCAGTCAGGAAAACCAAGACGACATGAAACGGGGTGAGTGGGTCGTGCTGGGCCTAGTCGGGGCCCTGGCGGTGGCGGGTGTTGTGCAAAACATTATCCATCACGAAAAAGGTGATCAGAACGTTGACCGTGGGGTGCCTTTTTACACCACTGCCACACCTGAATTGGCGCGGGAAGGGTCTGATCTGATTCGGCAGAATGACTGTCGTCAATGCCATTCCCTTTGGTCCGTTCGTAACATCATGCAGTCGGTTCCTTCCCCTTCACTGGACGGGATGGGCGATTTGCGGAGCGAGGCATGGCTTTACCAGTATTTATCGTCTCCCCATCCCCAGACCCTGCTGCCCAGTCGCCTCAAGCCCGAATACCGCATGCCTTCCTTTGCCATGCTTCCCGAGCAGGAAAGAAGAACCTTGGCTCATTATCTGGCCAGTTTGCATGTCAAGGATTGGTATCTTGAAGAAACCAAAAAAAGTGAATATGAAAAACTCACGGGGAAGGACGACTACAAAAAATGACGGAAG
>VFSW01002021.1_pt1 | contig 30727 bp, 28 predicted proteins | sample 5358111 | NCBI WGS metagenome assembly VFSW01 (sample SAMN11554181, study PRJNA540505) | mine drainage metagenome | isolation source: sediment from site ElyBrook_90M | place: USA: Ely Copper Mine, Vershire, VT | collected 2017 | reverse complement strand
GCCGCAGTGGGCTTGGCGGAGCTTCCCGCCGGACACGGCGCGGCCGCCGGCGCTCCCGGCAGGGAGGCAACCTGCGGCCGGGGAGCATCGGGCAGCGCTGGCTCACTGCTCGCCGCCGGAGCAGCCGAGACCGAGTTTGCCGAAAAAAACAAGACCGCGGCCAGAAGCGCACAACTCCACATCCGCGTGCCGCCGCGCGACTGCCAGCCAAGCGCAGGTTCCTGCCGCGCAGCCCTGGTCGAAGCTGGCGAGCAGGCTGATATGCGGGCCGTTACGCTGGCTGTCAAACGGCTTTCCAATCAAAAACCTCGTTGCGGGCGATGAGACCGCGCAAGTTTCCGGACGCGATAGGTTCCCTGCCAGCCAGTCTATCTGGTGCCGCACGCGCAGGGAGAGCTATCCTGATCGCGCGCTTCTTGATTCTGACGCTGTATTTGCGATAAAAGTTACTTGCGAAAGCCGCCTGCGGCCAGCGGCTCGAATGCCGGGAATCAGGCTTGCCGTATTGACCATTGCGGCACTTTGACGGTTTTGGCGATTGACGGGCCAGGGCGCGCACCGCAGACTGGAAGAGAGATTGCTGGCCAGATCCTTCTGGCGCGAGGTGCCTGCTTATGAGTACCAATCCCCCTCCGGGACCACCCTTCGGCGGCGTCGGCAGCCGCATCGAAGAGGCCGTCGAACTGATCGAGATGGAGCTGCGCCACGCCATCGCCTACGTGAACGACGCGGTCATCCCGCAGGTGCGCGGCGAATCGATCACCGCTCTGCGTACCGTGGCCGGCAAACTGCGCGATCTGGCTGACCGCTTTGAGCGGAACGGGAGCCCACGCCCCTGATGAACAACCCTGTCGAGGTTCGCGGTTGCCCGGCTCTCAACCCCGCGAGTGGGGGCGCCATGCGGCTGCTGACCTTGGCGGCTCCGCTGGTGATGGTTTTTGCCGGTTGCGGTCACCGCCAGCCGGCTGCTTCCTATCCCGCACAGCAGGAGGCTCCGCCTGCAATTCAGTCGCAGGCCCCAGCCTATCCCGCCGCGCGCGAGGCTCTTCCTCCTGCGCGCATTGCGCCCACGCCCGCGCCGCCAGGCGGCATCGACGACGCCGATCTGGACTACATCAACACCCACCGTCCCCTGCTGAGCGAAGAGGGCCTGGCCACCTGGTACACTGCGCCCTACAAGGGACGCCGAGCCGCAGACGGCCAGGTCTTCCGCGACAATGCCCTGACCGCCGCGGATCGCACCTTGCCCATGGGTTCGCTGGTGGTGGTGACCAACCTGCGCACCGGCCAGTCCAGCCCCATGCGCATCACCGACCGTGGGCCCTTTGTGAACGACCGCCTGCTGGATCTGAGTATCGCCTCGGCCAAGGCCACGGGCGTCTACCGGGCCGGGCTGGTCCGTGTCCGCATGGACGTTTACCGTACGCCCAAATCCGTCTATGCCGGCGGTCGCTGGTGCGTGCAGATCGGGGCCTTCAAAAGCCAGCGCAAGGCCCGCAAGCTGAAAGAGCAGCTGCAGCGCAAATACCCCGACGCCAGCGTGATCGAGTTTCCCGGCGAAGACAGCTACTGGGTGCGCATTCGGCCCAAGGGCGACAGCCGCGAGCAAGCCGCTCTGATTGCCCGCCGCGTGCGCCCCGCCGAGGGCGAAGCGTATCTGACGCGTCTGGACTGACAGTCCTTCATTCAACGCACGGGGGAATTTGCGGATAATCCCCAAGGAGAAAATTTCATGCCGGAAGCCGTGATCGTCAGCGCCATTCGCACCCCGGTGGGCCGCGCGCCCAAAGGGGCATTGTCCACCACCCGCCCCGACGACCTCGCCGCAATTGCAATGGCCGGAGCCTTGGACAGGGTTCCAGGCCTCAGCCGCGCTGAAATCGACGACGTGATTCTGGGTTGCGCCCAGCCGGAGGGCGAGCAGGGATGGAATGTGGCCCGCTTTGCCGCCTTGCGCGCGCAATTGCCCATCGAGGTCCCCGGCGTCACCGTCAACCGCCTCTGCGCCTCCGGCCTGGAAGCGATTGTCCAGGCCGATCTACGCATCCGCGCCGGCGGCGACCGCGTGGTGGTGGCTGGCGGGGTCGAATCCATGAGCCTGCTGCCCTTTGGCGGCCTCAAGCCCAGCCCCAACCCCTGGCTCGCCGAGCACTATCCGGCAGCTCTGCTGACCATGGGACTTACCGCGGAACGGGTCGCGCGTCACTACCAGATCTCCCGCGAAGACCAGGACGCCTTTGCCCTCCTGAGCCACCAAAAAGCTATTGCCGCGCAGGCTGCCGGCCGCTTTGACGAAGAACTTGTCCCCGTCACGGTCACCACGGCTCGGCCCGGAACCAGACCCGGCAAGCCGGAGGTCGCGGAGATGCGCTTTGCCACCGACGAAGGCCCCCGCGCCGATACTTCACTCGAAGCTCTCGCCAAACTCAAACCAGCCTTCCACGCACAAGGGTCGGTGACCGCGGGAAACTCCTCACAGACTTCGGACGGCGCAGCCGCCGCGGTTCTGATGGAAGCCAGCCGCGCCCGCGAGCTGGGTATCCGCCCTATCGGACGCCTGGTGGCCTATGCCGCCACCGGCTGCCTGCCGGAGGAGATGGGCATGGGCCCCATGACTGCCATTCCGCTGGCCCTGCGCCGCGCCGGCCTGGCCGTGAGCGAGATCGGGCTCATCGAATTCAATGAAGCCTTCGCCGCTCAGGCCCTGGCCGTGCTGCGCGAGTTAGGCCGCAATGGCTGTGAAATCGATCCGCAGCGCATCAATGTCAACGGCGGCGCCATCGCCCTGGGCCACCCGCTGGGCTCGACCGGCGCCAAGCTCACCGCTACGCTGCTGGCCGAGATGCGCCGTCGCCAAATCCGCTACGGCATGGTCACCATGTGCGTGGGCGGAGGCATGGGCGCCGCGGGGATCTTCGAACTTCTCGGATAACCCAACTACTCCAGAAACATATTTTTGCGCCAGTAACTTCAACCAAGTTACTTGAATTACACATACGATTACTTATGCGTAAGTCGGTGATAAGTTACCTTCAAAAAACTGTCTCAAATTGATACATGTGTTACTGATTCGCGCACGGATGAGATATGTCAAATAAATCCAATTCAAACGACACTTAATTAGAAATTGTTAACTCTGGAAAAACCGGGATATTGGGGATCGCGGAGTGGAACTTATCCTTCCGGACTAACTGGAACCCGCAAGCCCCTACCCCTCTTTTCTTGTGGCGAGCAATTGTTCTTTCCATCCGTTGCGCGGAGTCGGTGTGATTCAAAAGAGCGTTTACAGGCCTCTACTGCTTGTCCTTACGATGCATTCCTCGTTTTTGCTCGCGCAGTCCCGGCAGCAGACAGCGCCGTCTGTCTACGCCGAGGAGGCTTCAACCATCGACTCCGGCGTCAAGGTTTCCGCCTTGCCCGTCTTTGCGATGCCCAACGCTTCCACAACCCTGCGCGTGCTTGCAGACGACCAATTCACGCTCAACGCCCTGACGCCTGTCGCGGAGATTAGCCAGAAGCAAATACTCTCCTCGGCAGGAACCTTTGGCGACTTTAGCCGTTATCTGCAAGTTTTGCCGGGCGTGGTGTGGGTCTCCGATTTGAGCAACGATATTCTGGTGCGTGGCGGCCATCCGACGGAGAACCTTTTTGTGGTCGATGGCGTTGAAGTTCCCAACATCAACCACTTTTCGCTCTCCGGCTCCAGTGGCGGATTCACCTCCATGATCGACTCGACGGCCGTCGGCAGCATGGACATGCGAGCCGACGCGTACGATGCCGATTACTCCAGCCGCCTCTCCTCGCTGATTGATATTCATACCCGCGAACTGGGAGTAAAGCGGCAGGCGGGAAATCTTACCGTCGGAATTGCCGGAGCGGGCGGACTCTACCAGCGCGCTTTGGCCCATGACGGAAACTTTCTGCTTACAGCGCACCGCAGCATCCTGAATCTGGTCACCAACGATATCGGCATCAACGGAGTTCCCACGTATACCAATGGCATGGCGCGCGCGGAACTGAACCCCAGTGATCGCGACACGCTCTCTGTCTTCAGCTTGAGCGGCGCGGATTCCATCGATATGACGCCCTGCCCTTCGCCGGACGCGACCAGCGAATATCAGACCCAGTACGCGGGCTGGCGCACCACCGATGCGCTGAGCTGGAGACATATCTTTTCCGCGCAGGTCACCGGCCATCTGAGCGCCAGTTATTCCTTCACCAGCCAGCAGATCGGCCAGCAGGAACAATTCGGCGAAGCGATCGATCACAGCGGGGTCTGTCGTCCCAAGACGCTTCTGCCGGCTTACGATGAGAACTCGCGGACGGGCGTGTCCTTGTTGAACTACGAGCTTCGGGCCGCCGCGCGCGGATGGCTGCTTTCTGCCGGCATCCGGGGCACGCTGACCACGCCGAACGATTCAGTCGCCCAGCCCAACGGCCAGTTATCGCCCTTCAGCGCCGACACCTCCCGCTCCGACGCGGTCACTTTTCAGCGCAATTTTTCCACCGGCCAGGGCGCCGCGTTCGCACAGGCCGAAGGCGGCTTCGGCACGCGCTGGAAGATCCTGGCCGGCCTGCGCGCCGAGAGCTTCGCCATTACCGGCGGCTACGCCCTGGACCCGCGCGTCTCGCTTGCCTCCCGGCGCAACAGCCGACAGAACCTGCATGGCTCGGTCAACATTTCCTCGCAGTTGCCGCCCATCATGGACATGATCAGTTATCCGGTCAATCACCGCTTGCAACCGACCCAGGTTCGCCAGGAAGCGCTGGGCATGAGAGTCTGGCAAGCGAGCTGGGGCACGCTGGATGTGGAAACCTACCAGAAGAATTACCGTCGCGAGGCTGTCTCCACCGAATATCCCTCCCTGATGCTTTCCAACATGGTGGACACGCTGGGCCAGGAGTTTGTCTGGCTGCCGCTGACCAGCGCTGGCACGGCACAGGCCCGCGGCCTGGAAGCGGCGCTGCACGCGCAGTGGGGCAGCCGGATGCAGTTGCAGCTCTCCGCCGACCGCTCGCAGTCCAGCTATCGCGCCCTCGACGGCATCCGCCGCCCGGATAACTACGACACGCCCTGGGCGGCCACCGCGCTGGGCAACGTGCGGCTGGCGCGGGGAGTTCAACTCGACCTGCGCGAATCAATCCTGAGCGGCCGTCCTTACACCCCGTTTGACCTGGCCGACTCCAACGCGCAACAGCGGGGCATCTACGATCTGACCCGCATCAACGCCCTGCGCGGCCCGCTCTACAATCGGCTGGACGTGGAGTTCGAACGCAGCTTCCACGCCGCCAGGGGTATCTTCAACATCCACGCCGGGGCAGAAAATGTTCTGAATCGGGGAAATCTGCTGGGGTACGTCTGGCTGGACAATTGCAGACAGGGACAGACCTGCGGCAACAGCAGCGGCCAGCCGATCACCAAGGTCGACCAGATGGGCCGCTACCCGGTCTTCAGCGTCCGCTACGAGTTTTAGAGAGAGCCGGTTTGCTGCAATAAAAAACCACGAGCGACCGGAGAGAATCCTGGCCGTGCGTGGTTTTCAGTCTTGATTTTGTCGCCGTGCGCCGTGGAGCGCTTGCCTAGACCTTGGCCAGAACCAGGGCCTTCAGCCGCGCGTTCAGGCGGCTCTTGTAGCGGGAGACGGTATTGTGATGAAATACGCCCTTCTGCACGCTCTTGTCCAGCGCGGAGACGGTCTCGCGATACTGCTCCTGGGCAGCTTTCACTTCGCCTTTGGCGAGCGCCTCACGCAAGGCTCGCAGGCTGGTGCGCACACGGCTGCGGTTGGCGCGGTTGACCGCGGTGCGGGTGATGGTCTGCCGGGCGCGCTTCAGCGAAGATACATGGTTTGCCATTGCTTATCCTTGATCTCATGCCCTGATTTTCAGGGGAAGATGATGCGGTGTCAGAATGCAACCCAAGCCGCATCCCTCGCAATTACCTAGTCTACTGGAAATGCGGCGGCGGGTCAATGACTTGAACCGGCCGGCAGCGGGACAGTACAGCGCCAGCAGGGCGTCCGTTCCGGTACACTGGCGGGAATCCTGTTCTGTCGGCGAGGAAGCCCGCAAATGTCTCTGCTCTACGCGCTTGTTCTGGCTGTCATTGTCGTTGTGCTGCTGAGTGTGGCGCTCTACCGCGCCTCCCAGGTAAAGACCAAGGCCGACTACCTGGTGGCCGGACGCTCGCTGCCGGCCGCGGTGCTGGTTCTTACACTGCTGACCTCGTGGATCGGCGCGGGCAGTCTCTTCGCCGGTGCGGAGAACGCCTATCGGAACGGCTTTGCCGCGCTCTGGCAGCCGGCCGGGGGGTGGCTGGGCCTGCTGCTCATCTACTTCATCGCGCCCCGCGCCCGCAAATTTGCCCAGTTCACGCTGCCCGACCTGCTGGAAGCCCGCTATAACCGGACGGCGCGGGTGCTGGGTACCTTCGCCATCCTCTTTGCCTACGTGGGCATCACCAGCTATCAGTTCAAAGGCGGCGGCAACGTGCTGCACCTGATCTTCCCGGATGCGGTGACGCCGGAGCTGGGCACTTACATCATCGCCGCTTTCGTCATCGTGACCACGGCGCTGGCCGGGATGTCTTCGGTGGCCTATATGGACGTGGCCATCGGCTCGCTGGTCACCGTCATCTGCATTGTGGCCACGCCCATGCTCTTCTTCAAGGCCGGCGGATGGGCCGGTTTGCATGCCGCGCTGCCCGCCTCGCACTTTCAGGTGCTGGGCAACCTGAGCTTTGTCCGCGCCATGGAATTCCTGGCGCCCACGCTGCTGCTGATGCTGGGCAACCAGGTGATGTACCAGAAGTTCTTTTCCGCGCGGTCGGAGCGGGACGCGCGCATCTCGGTGGTCGGCTGGATCGTGGGCACGGTGCTGCTGGAGACGCTGATTGTGGCGATCGCGGTCTTCGGCTCGGCGCTTTATCGCAGCGGCGAAGTGGCCAGCCAGCCGTACGAGATCATCCCCTACACGGCCCGGCACGGGCTGCCCGCATTCATGGGCGCGCTGCTGCTGGGCGCGGTCTTCGCCAAGGTGATCTCCACCGCCTCGAACTATCTTTTCTCCCCGGCCACCAATCTGGTCAACGACGTGTTTGTGCGCTACATCGCGCCCGGAGCGTCCAATAAACGGGTCCTGATCGTCTCCCGCCTGGCCGTGGTTCTGCTCGGCTGCTGGGCTCTCTATCAGGCGGTCTACGCCCAGAGCATTCTGGAGAAGATGCTGTGGGCTTACACCATCTACTCCGCCGCGCTGACGCCGGTGGTGCTGGCGGCCTTTTATTCCAGGCGCGTCACCGCCTGGGGCGCAGTGGCGGCCATCGGCGCTGGCGCCGTGGTCACTCTGGCCTGGGATCTCTCCGCGGTGAAGGCGCTGTTTCCGCCCATCCTGGCCCAGCACGACGCCATCTTTCCGGCGCTCTTCGCGGCCCTGGCGGCGATGACCGTGGTCAGCTTTTTTACCGCGAAGCCGACAGCGCAACAACTGGCGCAGTTCGAGAATTAGAGCGGCTCAGGTTTGCGGCGCTAAACTGAAACCGTGACCGCGATCGAAAAATTTATCCGCCGCCTGCCCAAAGCGGAGCTGCATCTGCACCTGGAGGGCACGATTCTTCCGGCCACGATGGTGGAGTTGAGCGCGCGGCACGACGCCGAGCCGCTGACGCTGGACATGGCCGAGGCGCTGTACCGCTTCCATGATTTTTCCGGCTTTCTGGATGCCTTCAAGGCCGTCACCCGTCTACTGGACGCCCCGGAAGACTATGAGTTGGCCGCCTGGCGGATGATGGAGCAACTCGTGGGCCAGGGTGTCGTTCATGCCGAGTTCTTCATCTCGGTGGTCGTGATCTACCTCTGGAGCGACCACGATCCGGCGGCCCTGGAGCCGATCTTCGCTGGGCTGGAGCGGGCGCGGGAGCGAGCCGTACGCGAGCTGGGACTCACGATTTATTGGATTTTTGATGCCGTCCGCCACTTTCCGGTGGAGGAGGCGCAGCGGGTCTTCCGCAAGGCGGCCGAAATGCGGCCCGCCTACCCCTCGATCGTGGGCATTGGGCTGGGCGGCGACGAGCGACGGGCCGGCTCCGCGGCCTTCCGCGCGCTCTACGCCGAGGCCGCCGCGGCGGGGCTGCGGCTGACCAACCATGCCGGCGAAACCACAGGTCCGGACGCCATCCGCGAGGCGCTGGAGATTGGCACGGAGCGCATCGGGCACGCCGTTTCGCTGGTGCAGGATTTTCATCTGCTCCAGGATTTGAAGGAGCGCGGCTTTCCGCTGGAGTTCTGTCCGACTTCAAATGTACGCACCGGGGCCTGCGCCTCCTTTGCCGATCATCCGCTGCGCCGCTGCTTCGACGAGGGATTGCTGGTGACCATCAACTCCGACGACCCGGCTTTTTTCGGCTCCGACCTGGCCAACGAATACCTGCTGGCGCACGCCGAGCAGGGGTTCAACCGCAAGGAACTGCGCCGACTGGCTGCGAACTCCATCCGCGCCAGCTTTCTGCCGGCGGAGGCAAAATTCGAATGGCTCACCCGCATTCAGGCGACAAAGTAATCGGCAATGTTCACCTTGGCATCTGAAAAAAAGGCGAAAATACCGGACGAATCCCGCAAAGCCGACTCCTTGAAATAGGGTTTCCCCTCGCAAAGATCGCTCACCGCTTCGTTCATGCCCTACTCTTGAACTATGACGGACAAGGAACTGATCGCGCGGATTGCGCGCTCCGCGGGGCAAAAGGCTGGATACAAGCAACTGGTGCGTGAGCTGAACCTGGGCGGCGGCGGACAACGCCGTCTGCTTCTGGAGCAACTGGCGCGGCTGACGGTGCGCGGCGCGCTGACGAAATTGGATCGCGAGCACTGGAGCATTCCGCGTCCGCTGGGCGCGGGCGGCACACGCGACAATCTTCTGGCCGGGCGGCTGGATCTGCACCGCGACGGCTATGGATTTGTGCGGCCGAATGCGCGGCAGGCGACGCAAACGAAGGCTGTTCAGGCCAGGGGTCCCCACGGACAGGTCTTCGTCCGTGGGGTGGAAGAAGATATTTTCATTCCACCCCACGAGATCAACGGCGCCATGCAGGGCGATCAGGTACTGGTGGAAGTGGAACCGCCCAAGGCCGATGGGCGACGGATGGGCCGCATTGCGCGGATTTTGGAGCGGCGTAACCCGACCGTGGTGGGCGTGTTTCATTACGCGCGCTCGGACCGCGCGGCGGGGAACACGGTCATGCCCTTCGACGAGCGCATGACGCAGGCGATCCTGATTCCGGAGGGGATGGAGATTCCGCCGGCAAATGAGACCGGCACAGCGCATCGTGTGCTGGGCAATAAAACTGCGGCTGGCTCCATCCACGACAACCTGGAAGGCCTGGTGGTGGACGTGGAGATCACCAGTTGGCCCACGCTCACGCGGCCGCCTATCGGTAAAGTGATCGAAGTCCTGGGCCATCCGGACGACTTTGGCGTGGATGTGGAGATGATGATCCGCAAACACCAGTTGCCGCGGATTTTTCCGGAAAATGTGCTGGCCGAGGCGCGCGCGGTGGCGCACCTCGACCTCTCCGAGGTTGCAACGCGCAGAGATTTTCGTGAACTGCAAATAGTCACCATCGACGGCGAAACGGCGCGGGACTTTGACGATGCCGTGCTGGCGACCGAGCGGGCAGGCGGAGGCTACGAGCTGCAGGTCCACATCGCCGACGTGGCCGAGTACGTGTGCGCGGGAACGGACCTGGACCTGGAGGCGCGGCTGCGGGGAACGAGCGTTTATTTCCCGGATCGCGCCATTCCGATGCTGCCGCAGGAGCTTTCCACCAACATTTGCAGCCTGCGCCCGGGCGAGGACCGGCTGGTGCTGAGCTGCCTGATGCAGCTCGACGGCGAGGGCCGCATTGAGAGCTACGAAATTGTCGAAGGCGTGATCCGCTCGGCGGCGCGGATGACGTATGCCGAGGTTCACGCGATTCTGGAAAACGACGCCGAAACGCGGACCCGTTACTCTAGTCTGGTCCCTGATTTCGAGCGGATGCGGAAGCTGGCCGGGCTGATGAACAAGCGGCGCGAGGAGCGGGGCAGCATCGATTTCGATCTGCCCGAGCCGGTGATTGAATTCGACGAGCAGGGGCAAATGCGCGGCGTGACCAAGTCCGAGCGCACCTGGGCCAACCGGCTGATCGAGGAGTTCATGCTGGCCGCCAACGAGTGCGTGGCCACCTGGCTGGAAGACCTGGGCGTGCCTTCGATTTATCGAATTCACGAAAAGCCTGATCCGCGCCGCGTGGTCCAGTTCGAGGAACTGGCCGCCGGCTTTGGCCACTCGCTCGGCCTGGGCGCGCTGCCCGTCAAACGCATCCAGATGAAGGCCGACCGCCGCGATGCGCTTCGCACTGGGCGCGCGGCGCGGGTGCATGAGATGCCGGAGGATATTCCGGTGACGCCGCGGATGTATCAGAAACTTGCCGCGCGCATCGAGGGCCAACCGGAGGAGCGGATTCTCAGCTACCTGATGCTGCGCTCGCTCAAGCAGGCGCGCTACTCGGAGGTGAACGAGGGCCACTTTGCGCTGGCCGCGCCGACCTACACGCACTTCACCTCGCCCATCCGCCGCTATCCGGACCTGATTGTGCACCGCATTGCGAAGGCGCTGCTGGCCGAGGGCGTGAGCGGCGAAGGGGTGGTGGCCGAAGGCCGCCACAGCTCGCCGTGGACGCATCCGAACGAGGGAAACGGGGGTGGGTTGGTGGCTTCCCAGGGCTCAAAATCGAGACCTGGGGCGTCCGCAGCCGGCCGCACCTCTGGTGTAACGGCGCCCATTCCGGAGGCCGAGCTGGCGCAGATTGCCGAGGAGACCAGCCAGACCGAGCGGCGGGCAGCCGAGGCGGAGCGCGAGCTGGTGGAGTGGAAGAAGGTGCGCTTTATGCAGTCGCGGGTGGGTGAGGAGTTTGCCGCGCTGGTGCTGAACCCGGCCAAATACGGGCTGTTTGTCGAGCTGACCGACCTGTTTGTGGAGGGGCTGGTGCCGATTGATTCGCTGCGCAATGACCGCTACACCTGGCGCGAGAACACGCACGAAATCATCGGCGAGCGCACCGGCCACCGCTTCCGCGCCGGCGACCGGGTCCAGGTCATCCTGGATCGCATCCTCGCTCAAGAGCGGAAGCTGCAGTTCTCGATTGTGGAGGAGGGCATTCCGCTGACCGGCAAGAAGGCCTCGCCTGCCCGCCCGAAGGCGAAGAAGAAGAAGGCTACCTCCGCGCCGGCGCGCTCCTTCATGGCCAGAAAAAAGTTCAACAAGAAGGGCAAGCGGCGGTGAGGCTGGCACAGCGGCGGCTGATGCGTGTCGCTCCTGAACCTTGCAGCTATCGCGGTTCTTCACCAGGTGTACGCTGAAGCCCGTGCCCGAAGTTGCACCGTGCCGTACGGGGCGCATGAATTGGAGAACCGCGCTAGACCCCCACGGGAAACGGCTTGGGGCTGGATTCTTCGTCCGTGTTGGCGTCGGCGCCGGGACGCCAGCGCTCAAAGCGGCCCTGCAACAGGCTCATCAGGCCAGTGTACCAGAAGCCGACCATGAAGATCATGAAGAAGGGCGGGGTAAAGAAGTTCCCGCTCATCAGGTTGTAGACAATGGCCCAGGCAAAAAAACCGCCCAGGATCAGCTCAATCCACGGAGCCAGTTTCAGCCGCTTGCGATATTTTTTGGCCTGGGACCTTTCCCCTTTTTTGGTCACGCTGAATTTCGGCGTGCGCACAAATGCGCTTTGAACGCCAAAGACCGCCTCCATCACCGCTTTGGAGTTGGTTACCGTGAGGCCGATGCCGACGGCCATCAGCATGGGCATGTACAAGATCGTCTTCTTCCAGTGATTGGGGAAGAGCTCACGCTGGCTGAGTACATAGAAGACGGCAATCGAAAGAGTGGAAGCGGCAAAGATCGGGAGATCAAACAAGAGCATGATCCACCATCCCTGCAGCGCCTTCACAATGGTGACCGGAACGATCAGGATAGTCATCACCACCATCAGCGGGTAGGCGATGTTCGCGGTCAGATGGTAGATCGCCTCGAACTTGCGGCGGGGGCTGAGGGAAGACGTGAAGATCGAGGGCAGCAGTTTTATGGAGACCTGGATCAGGCCTTTGGCCCAGCGCGCCTGCTGGGTTTTGAAGGCGGTCATCTCGATGGGCAGCTCGCTGGGGCACTCGACCTCGGGCAGGTACTTGAAGCGCCAGCCGGCCATCTGCGAGCGGTAGCTTAGATCGGTGTCTTCGGTGAGGGTGTCGTGCTGCCAGCCGCCGCCGTCCGTGATCGCTTGCCGCCGCCACATGCCGGCCGTGCCGTTGAAGTTGAAAAACTCTCCGGTGCGGACGCGGGAACCGTGCTCGATGACGAAGTGGGCGTCGAGCAGAATCGCCTCAATCCTGGTCAGCAGGCTGTAGTCGCGGTTGATGTGCGCCCAGCGGGTCTGCACCATGCCGACATCGGGCTCGGCGAAGTGATGGATGACCTTGAAAATCCAATCCACGGGAGGCATGAAATCGGCATCGAAGACGGCCACGAACTCGCCCTTGGAGACCTTGAGCCCTTCATCCAGCGCGCCGGCCTTGTATCCGTGGCGATTGGTGCGGTGGAGGTAGACGATGGGGTGGCCCTGGGCGGCGTACCGCTCCACCACCTCGCGGGCTACATTCTGGCTCTCGTCGGTCGAGTCGTCCAGCACCTGAATTTCCAGCTTTTCGCGCGGGTATTCCATCGCGCAGATGGCTTCCAGCAGCCGCTCCACAACGAACTGCTCGTTGAACATCGGCAATTGAATCAGGACTGTCGGCAGTTCGTCGAAGTACCGCTTCGGGTTGGGATCGTAGTTCTTCTTGTATTTGAAGTACTGGTAGCACATGGTGTAGCGGTGCAGGCCGTAGACCGACAAAACGATCATCACGAAGAAGTACGGAGTCAGCAGCGACAGGTCAAACCAGTTCCAGTGGTAAAGCCCCCTGAAGGTCTGGTCGGAAAACTGCGCCTTCCAGTAGTGGGCAAAGCCGTTGTTGGGCGCGAAAAACAGCCAGGCGGCAGCCTGCAGCGGCAGCCCGCTCAGCGTGGCCTGGCAGAGGCGAGTGGCAGGGTTCGGCAGGGATGAAAGCGCTGCAAGCACGGCAATTCTCCACGGAAGAGATACCTGTAATTGTAGCCGCTGGAGGGCTGTATAGTCTGGCTGGCTCCGCGCTGGCTGGCTCCGCGCAAGAACCTGCGGGAAACTGTCTGGCGGCTCAACTCTCAATCCCAACACAGATTCGCCAATACCGCTGGCCAAAGCGCATGAGCTCTCCAGCGACCCAAAAATCAGCCCTGGCCAGGACCGCGGCTGCCAGAACGTGCTGATCGTTTAGCGAGTTTCAGAGGCCAGTTTTGCCGGCCAGCCTGGACTCCGTTCCAATGGTTTGCATCACCGGCAATGTTTCCAGTCAGGTACCCGGCATCACTTGCTCTGAATGCGCCGCCTCACGATCTGTCGGGCACTACAGCCGACTCAGTCGGTTCGCGGTTCTGCCAAAGAGGATAGGGTAGCCCCGCGAGTCGATTGATTACCAGAGCCTGGACGGTGAGCAAGACGACAGCTACCTCGATGATAACGAGGTCTTTGGGATGAGAAATAATGCCCAGCGAAACGATCAGCGTCGTCGCCCCAGCGGGTGGATGGCTTACACGAAATAGAGCCATGAGAGCACCGGTCGCCGATAGCGAGAGCGCGGCGGCCAGCACTCTGGGGCCATGAACACCCGGGAGTACCCCGAACGGTGGGCTGGTTGCAACACTGAGCACGAACGCGCCATAACCGCATAGGAGCCCAATGTCGTGTCCCAGGATCGTGTTGCGCGGGCTGGCCGTTTCTGCCCTGTTGCCAAGCCATTTGTACCGCCCGCGTCCGCCTCCGGTCAGCCTTCTGTACAAGGCATCCACCCGGACCAAGCCGTAGCGGAGCGCTTCTGGGCTCTTCAACATGCGGGGATGGACGCACTGAAACGCGGCCATGATTACATCAAAGCAGCCCAGCTTTTTCGTGAAGCCCTTGTCCTCCGCCCCAATCATGGGGACGCTCACTATTATCTTGCGGATTGCCTGGCCGAATCGGGCGACGTTGAATGGTAAGGAATCCGTTCACGAATACATAGGCAGACCAGGCGCGGTGGGAATCTGTTAAGGAGTCAAGCCAGTTACACATGATCGAGAAGGACCGCAACGTGCTCTAGTCCTCCATCGCCGCAGCTCGCACTTTGACTCTGCAATGAGTGCCACGACTTCCTCAAATATTAGGCAATAGGTCAAAGTATTCGTCGTCCTCATTCTTTCCGCCTTCTCCCTTGCCGAGCTGTTTCTCCGATTCGATAAACTCGATGCGCTCGATCCATTTAACCATCTTGTACCCAAGCTGGTTCTCGACACGTAGTCGCAACGGTGCGCCGTACACCTCTGAAAGAGGATGCCCATTCATCTGGGAGGCAAGAAGGCATTGAGACTTCAGCACATTCTCGATGCTCTGTGTATCGTAATAAGCGCCGCCATAGAGTGCTTCACCAAAGGAAAAGAAAGCAACGACTTTGGCTTCCGGCTTTGGGCGCGCCAATTCGATGATGGCTTTCATCGGAACGCCGCCCCACTTGGCAATGCCGCTCCAGCCTTGAATGCAATGATGCATGGTAATGTGCTCGACCTCGCCCAGTTTTTGGATGTCGGCAAGGGAAAGCTCGACAGGATTATCTACCAGACCTCCCACCTTTGACGTGAAATCTTGGAAGTTGTTCTTCGCCAGATGAGCCCAATCGCTTCTCACCGGCATCTTACCATTCGGCCAAAAGTACGGTGAGATGTCTTGCTCGGAATACTTCTGCCGCGGGTTCAATCGGTTCAGCGTGAGGAGTTGCATCGGATATGTTACAAGCTTGAGGGCGTGCTGCAATCGGCGCGGTTGGTTCCACGAGATGTAGTGTGCTGCGATCCACGAGAGTATGACGACTGCAATGCCCACGAAACCTGATGTCATGCCCATGTTCCCTTGATCGTTGGTGCCCAGCACGATGTGATTCATATTTCGCGCAAATCCTGTCATCACGATCAGAGTCACATGCACCACGAGGAACGCAAGGAAACTGAGCATCGTGAGGAAGTGAATGGAACGGGCCGATTGCCTACCGCCAAAGATCCGAGCATACCAGGGGATATGATTCACTACGGCCGGCGACATTGCGATGCCAGTCAGAATGGCCAAAGGGCCAAATACGAAAACGACCGTGAAATAGGCAATCTGTTGTAAGGCGTTGTATCCATAAAACCCGTTCGGCCCTTGTGGATGACCTGCAGGTCACCGCAAGTATTTGTAAGGGTTCCGGATCTCTCGTAAGGCGATGATGATGGAAGTACCAGATCGGCCATAGCCGCCGTGGACGTGAGGAAGAGATCCTCGACGATCAGATACGTGTTCCCTGCTTCATCCGTATCAGGACAATGCGAAACTCCGGATACTTCACAATGGTCTCTGAACTACGGCCGGATTCGCGTTGCCATGATTCGCCAACGTTCAATTTCTCCAACTCGTCTCGGATGTTCTTTCGGATGACCTCGCTTGCGAGCTCCGGCAGGCGGGTCAGGCTTTCGCGGTTATTGGCTGTGTGATGATTCCCTTCAAATCCGCTCATCAAGCACCTTCATCTGATATGTCTCACTGCGAGGGAAGACAGGACTTCGCATTGTGTTGCGTTGAGCTCAACAGAAAGGGATCGATTTTCCCTCGTTCGATCTTGAACTCGTCGTTATCAAAGCCTTAACCGGCAACATCAATCCCTCAATCGTTCAGTCAGTTTGCGCAGGCTTCAGCGATCAAAAATATCCCTCAGATCAGTTCGGGAAATAGTCGGCAAGTTTGCGGAATAGTTGGCGAGTTCGGGTAATTGTTGTCCGTCACCACAGCGCTGGAGAAAGCTGGAAAATCCTACTCGACGGTGACCGACTTGGCCAGGTTTCTGGGCTGGTCCACATCACATCCGCGGCGGACGGCGATGTAATACGCCAGCAACTGCAAGGGGACAATCTCGATCAGGGGCGCAAGCAGCTCAATGGCCGGGGGAATGTAGATGACGTGCTCCACCAGGCCGCTGATGGAGGTGTCGCCCTCGGTGGCCACGGCGATCACCCGGCCGCTGCGCGCGCTGACCTCCTGGATGTTCGAGAGGGTCTTTTCGTAGCGCAGCTTGGAGGCGGGGTCGGACTCGTCGCGCGTGGCCAGCACCACGACCGGGAGGGTTTCGTCGATCAGCGCGTTGGGGCCGTGTTTCATTTCGCCGGCGGGATAGCCCTCGGCGTGAATATAGGAGATTTCCTTGAGCTTGAGCGCGCCTTCAAGAGCGATGGGAAAGTGAATGCCGCGGCCGAGATAGAGGAAGTCGCGTGCCGTCGAAAACTCCTTGGCCAGTTGCTCGCACTGCGCGGCGCGGGAGCGCAGCACCTCTTCGATTTTGGAGGGAACGCGGCTCAGCTCCTCGATGAGGGTGACCGACTGGGCGGCATCGAGCTGGCCGCGCAACTGGCCCAGCTTGAGCGCCAGCAGGAACAAGGCCGTCAACTGCGCGGTGAAGGCCTTGGTGGAGGCGACGCCGATCTCCGGCCCGGCGTGGGTGTAAATGGCGCCGTGCGCCTCGCGGGCCACCATGGCGTCCACCACGTTGCAGATGGCCACGGTCTTCGAGCCGAGCGCGATCATCTCGCGCTGCGCTGCCAGGGTGTCGGCCGTCTCGCCGGACTGGGTGATGAGCAGGCCGAGCGCGTTGGGGTCGGCGATCGGTGAGCGATAGCGGTACTCGCTGGCATAGTCCACGTCCACCGGCAGGCGGGCCAGCCGCTCGATCATGTATTTGCCGGCCAGGGCGGAGTGCCAACTGGTGCCGCAGGCGGCAATGTTGATGCTGGTGGCGGCGGCCAGCTCCTGGTCGCTGATCTTCATTTCGCCCAGGAAGACCTTGCCGGAGTCCAGCGAAACGCGGCCCAGCGTGGTGTCGGTGACGGCCCGCGGCTGCTCCCAGATTTCCTTGAGCATGAAGTGCTTGTAGCCGCCCTTTTCCGCCTGGATGGGGTCCCATTGAATGCGGGTGAGGGCGCGCTTGATGGGGTTGCCGTCGAAGTCGGTGAGCGCGACGCCGGCCAGGGTGAGGATGGCCATGTCGCCATCGGCCAGAAAATAGATGTTGCGCGTGTGGTGCAGGATGCCGGGCACATCGGAGGCCACAAACGACTCGCCCTCGCCCACGCCGATAACCACCGGCGGACCAAAGCGCGCCACTACGATCTTGTCCGGCTCCGCGGCCGACAGAACGCCCAGCGCAAAGGCTCCGGTGAGCCGCCGTACGGCGCGTCGGACCGCGACTTCAAGAGAGATGGGCTGGCCTGCGGTGTCGGCCTGTTGCTGGACTTGTTCGATGAGGTGGGCGATGATCTCGGTGTCCGTCTCGGTGACGAATTTGTGGCCCTGCGCGGTGAGTTCGCGCTTCAGGTCGAGATAATTCTCCACGATGCCGTTATGGACCACGACGATGCGGCCGGTGCAGTCGCGGTGCGGGTGCGCGTTCTCTTCCGTGGGACGGCCGTGCGTGGCCCAGCGGGTGTGGCCGATGCCGAAGCTGCCTTCGAGCGGATGATGGACGAGAACTTCTTCCAGGTTGCCCAGCTTGCCCGGAGCGCGGCGCAATTGCAGCGTGGAGCTGCCGGGGCTGCCGACGGCGATGCCCGCCGAGTCATAGCCTCGGTACTCCAAACGCCGCAGCCCTTCGATGATGACCGGAACAACCTTCTTGCGACCCACGTAACCGACGATTCCGCACATGCAATGATTTTAAGCGATGCCGGGAATCGGCCGCCTTCTTCTTCTTCTTTTCCCAAAGTGGAGGAATCCCGAAGCAGTCTCTTTCCGGATTTGCGATTCTCTTGGAGCGATACCGCCGGAAGTGCGTTTTTACCCCATGCAGCAACCCTCGTCTGAGAAGATGTTGCGTATGAAGATCCATCCGCAAATTGAGCGGCTATTGTTCGTGTTTCTCGCCTGCGTCCTGTCGCTTGCGCTCTCGGCGCAGTTGCCGCCGCAAGAACCGGCACGGCATATCGTGGCAGACCTGGATCAAACCAGCGGTCCGGTCGATCACTTTTACGATCTCTCCGTGGGGTCGGATTATCCCGGCACGCTGATCCGCGGCGACAGCCAGGCGCAGTTGAAGATCGCCGCGGATGAGCTCGGCTTCCGCTATCTGCGCTTCCATGCCATCTTCCACGATGTGCTGGGCACGGTGCGCGTGGAAAACGGCAAGACCGTGTACGACTGGACGAAGATCGACCAGCTCTATGACGGCCTGCTTGCGCGGCGGATCAAGCCCTTTGTGGAACTCGGCTTTACGCCCCAGGCGCTGGCCGCCTCCAGCCAGACCATCTTCTACTGGAAGGGCAACACTTCGCATCCGGACCCCGCCGGCTGGCATGATCTGATCGCGGCGTTTATCCGCCACATCGAAGAGCGGTACGGCCAGGCGCAGGTGCGCACTTGGTACTTCGAGGTCTGGAACGAGCCCAACCTCTCCGGCTTCTGGGAGGGCGCTGACCAGAAGGCGTATTTTGCTCTCTACGACGAGACAGCGCAGACCATCAAGGCGATTGATCCGGCCCTCAGGGTGGGCGGACCGGCCACGGCGGGTGCGGCCTGGGTGCCTGAATTCCTGGCGCACGTGAAAGCGAGCGGCGCGCCGGTAGACTTTGTCTCCACCCACACTTACGGGGTAGACGGCGGCTTTCTGGACGCCGAAGGCAAGAGCGACACCAAACTGTCTCCGTCGCCGCGGGCCATCATAGGCGATGTGCGCCGGGTGCGCCGGCAGATTGCGGCCTCCGCATTTCCCGCTCTGCCGTTGTACATCACCGAGTGGAGTACCAGCTACACGCCGGTTGATCCGGTGCATGATTCCTATCTGAGCGCGCCTTATATTTTGACCAAGCTCAAGGCCTGCCAGGGGCTGGCGCAGGGCATGAGCTACTGGACCTACAGCGATCTGTTTGAAGAGGCCGGACCGCAATTGACGCCTTTTCACGGCGGCTTTGGCCTGCTGAACCGGAACGGCATTCGCAAGCCGGCGTTTTTTGCCTACAAGTACCTGCATGCGCTGCAGGGCAACGCGATTCCCAGCAGCGACGGGCAGGCGATGATGGCCGAAGACGGCGGTAAGTTCACGGCCGTTCTCTGGGACTTTGAACAGCCGCGGCAGACGGTCAGCGACCGGCCCTTTTTCACCCAGGTTTTGCCGGCGCATCCGGCATCTCCGATCCAGTTGCGCGTTCTCCATCTGCGGCCGGGCGCGAGCTATCGGCTGGCAATCCACCGCACCGGCTACCACGCCAACGACGCCTATACTGCTTATCTGGAGATGGGCGCGCCCAAAGAGCTGACCCCGGCGCAGATAAAGTCTTTGAACGCCCTGACCCGCGATCTGCCCGAACGGTCTAAGACGGTGCGCTCCGCGAGCGATGGAAGCGTGGAGGTGAACGTCCCGATGCGCAGCAACGACATTGTGCTGGTCAGCCTGCAACCCGGCTCCCGCACAAAGTAACGCCCAAGCGATGAATATGGCGGGAAAGACCGCGCATCCCCTGATGTTTGCTGCGATTTGAGCGGTTTTTCGCCAGAAAATCGCCGCCCGAGCTTGATCGCTGAAGATGCGAGGGCTTGTTCTGTGGGTTCCCTGAACGGTACCATGGGTGGAGAACACGGAAAGAATCTTATGACGCCACTGCAAACCGAGAACCCTGCGCGCACCCAGGATCTGATCGATCTGGAAAACGAATTTGGAGCCAACAACTATCACCCGCTGGACGTGGCGATAGAACGCGCCGAAGGCGTGTGGGTTTATGACGTGGAAGGCAAGCGCTATCTGGATTGCCTGGCCGCGTATTCGGCCGTCAACCAGGGACACTGCCACCCCAGGATTCTCCGTGCGCTTCACGAGCAGGCCGGCAAAATCACCTTGTGTTCGCGCGCCTTTCGCAACCAGCAGTTGCCCCTGTTCTGCAAGGAGCTGCACGATCTGACCGGCTTCGATAAGGTGCTGCCGATGAACTCCGGCGCCGAAGCCGTGGAAACCGCGCTCAAAGCCGCGCGCAAATGGGGCTACAAGGTCAAGGGCATCCCGCGGGACAAGGCGGAGATCATTGTCTGCGCCGGCAACTTCCATGGGCGTACCGTCACGGTGGTGAGCTTTTCCAGCGATGCGCAGTATCGCGACGGCTTTGGACCGTTTACGCCGGGGTTCAAGATTATTCCCTACGGCGACATTCAGGCCTTGCGCGAGGCCGTTACCCCGAACACCTGCGCGTTTCTGGTGGAACCGATTCAGGGCGAGGCGGGAATTGTGATTCCGCCCCAAGGCTACCTGCGCCAGGCGGCGGAGATCTGCCGGGAGAACAACGCGCTGCTCATGCTGGACGAGATCCAGTCCGGACTGGGCCGCACCGGCAAGCTCTTCGCGTTCATGCATGAAGGCATCACGCCGGATGTATTGATCGTCGGCAAGGCCCTGGCCGGCGGCTTCTATCCGGTATCGGCTGTCCTCGCGTCGTCTGAGGTATTGGGCGTCTTCGAGCCTGGCGACCACGGCAGCACCTTCGGAGGAAATCCGCTGGGCTGCGCCATTGCAAGAACCGCTTTGCGGGTGCTGATCGACGAGAAGATGGTGGAGCGGTCGGCCGAACTGGGCGCTTACTTCCTTTCCCGGCTGCAGTCGCTGCGCAGTCCGGTCATCCAGGAAGTGCGCGGCAGAGGCATGTGGATCGGCATTGAGCTCAGGGAAAAGGCCCGTCCCTTTTGCGAAGCTCTGAAGGAAGAAGGAATCCTGTGCAAGGAGACGCACGATCACGTGATCCGCATCGCGCCTCCGCTGGTCATTACTCGCGAAGAGATCGACTGGGCCTTCGAGCGCATCGCCAAGGTTCTGGAAAAGTAAGCAAGGACCCTTTGAGCGGCGCGGCCCCCCATCTCAGTGAGACAACCTGAGACGGGGGCCAGCTTTTCGCTTTTGCGGCCTGGGGCCGCACACCGGCCGGCTATTCCTCAATGCGGTACGTGAACTCTTCGATCACCGGGTTGGTGAGCACCTCGCGCGCGATGCGCTCCACCTGGACGCCGGCGGCCTGGGAGGAGAGCCCGTCAGTGAGCGAAAGCGCGAAATACTTGCCCTGGCGCACTGCGGTTACATCCGCAAATCCGATCTTGCGCAAAGCGTTGTGGATGGTCTGGCCCTGCGGATCCAGGACCGAAGTTTTCGGGGTGACATAGACATGGGCCTTCATCATCAACGATTATAGTAGTTCAGGCCAAGATCAAGCCGGTGCGCGTTTCCTGTTCGATTCCCTGTGCCGGCCTCAGCCCGCACCAACCCCAACCCCCCACCGAGGAGAAATAAAAGAGATGGTCAATTATCTGGAGTTGCCGATCGGGGATCGTTCCCCGGAAGTCTTTCGGGCGGTCATCGAGATCCCCAAGGACAACACCAATAAGTTCGAGTACGACAAGCAGTTGCACGTCTTCAAGCTGGACCGCAACCTGCACTCGCCAGTTCACTATCCAGGAGATTATGGCTTCATTCCCTCCACGCTGAGCGACGACGGCGATCCGCTGGACGTGCTGGTGCTGGTGCCGGGACCGAGCTTTCCCGGCTGCGTCCATGAAGTACGCCCCATCGGCTTGCTGGAGATGATGGACCAGGGCGTTCTGGACGAAAAAGTTCTCGCCGTAGGCAAGAACAACCCGCGCTTCGCCAACGTGTGGAACTACACCGACATCTATCCCCACATGCTGAAGGAGATCACCCACTTCTTCTCCATCTACAAGGATCTGGAAGGCAAGCGGGTGGAGATCAAGGGCTGGCACGACGCGGCCTATGCCCGCGACCAGGTGGTGCACTCCACCAAGCAGTTTGAGGAGAACAAGGCCCGGCTGGCAACGGAAGCAGCCGGCAAGTAAAGCAAAATCCGAGTGGCTATACCCGGAGGCAACCCTCTCAAGTGGCTTTTTTCTCAGGAAAAAGCCACATTGAAGGCACTCTCCAAGGGCACATTCACTCTGGTTTTTCTCCAGTACTACAGTTGTAGATCGTCTTGCCGGAGGGAGCAGGGGCCTTCAGGCCCCTGAAATGAGGCAAATATAGCGGTTCTCCAACAGGTGTACGCTGAAGCCCGTGCCCTGAAGTTGCTTTTTCCTCAAGAAAAAGCAACCCTGCACCGTGCCGTACGGGGCACATGAATTGGAGAACCGCTCTAGACCTGGCCTTCAGGCCCGGAACTTTGCCTTTTCCTCGTATTTGGAACAAAACAAATACAACTGTAGTACCAGACTTGCACCTGCGGAGAGCTTATCCATCCGGCCCAAAAAACAGTGTGAGGTATCCCATGCTTTCGCCGGAACAAGGGCGAAAGCATGGGGCGCACGGCTCTCAGGCACATCTCAGAAGGGAATATCGTCGTCCGAGATTTCGGCCTGCTGGGCGTAGTCGTCCGCGCCGCCGCCGGCTGCCGCCGGAGTGCGCTGGTCGAAGCTGGCCGCCGCACCGGCGGAACCGGCAGCCCGGCTGTAACCGCCCGTACTGCTTCTGCCAGCGCCTTCCTCGCGCCCAGAGAGCAGCGATAGGTCGAAAACGACCACTTCGGTTTTATATCGCTTCAGGCCGGACTCCTTGTCGTCCCAACTGCGGGTCTGCAGCTTGCCTTCGATGTACAGCTTGGAGCCCTTCTTCACATAGTCGCGGACAATCTCGGCGGTGCGCTTGAATGCCACCAGCGTATGCCACTCGGTGCGGTCCTGCCAGTTGCCCTGTTGATCCTGGAAGCGGTCACTGGTAGCCAATCCGAAGGTGGCCACTATTGTGCCGCTGGCGCTGGAACGGATTTCTGGATCCTTGCCCACATTGCCTAAAAGGAAGATTCGGTTAACTCTCTTGGATCTAATCTCAGCCTGCTGGGCGATGTCGTCCGCGATCTCAGCTTGTTGGACGTACGGAAGCTGCGCCAGATAATCATTCTGGCTGGCCGACTGGCTGGATGCGCCCTCTGAGTCATCCAGTCGGCCGGAGAGTAGCGATAGATCGAAGACTAAGATTTCGGTCTTGTATCGCTTCTGGCCGGACTTCTCGTCGTCCCAACTGCGGGTCTGCAGCTTGCCTTCGATGTACAGCTTGGTGCCCTTCTTCACATAGTCGCGGACAATCTCGGCGGTGCGCTTGAATGCCACCAGCGTATGCCACTCGGTGCGGTCCTGCCAGTTGCCCTGCTGGTCCTGAAAGCGGTCGCTGGTGGCCAGGGTGAGATTGGCCATCGGAACGCCAGTGTGGGTGGAGATGATTTCGGGGTCCTTGTCAACAGTGCCCCAAAGGAAGACTTTGTTAACTGTTTTGGCCATATTAGTTCACTCCAGTCATCGAAAAGAATAGCAGAGCACCGGCGGGAGAGAAGAATAGACTGGCCATGCGGAGCTTCGCGGCGGGGCGCATCTTATCCCTGCGCCAGGCGCAGCATGGCCCAGGTGATCACCCCGGTGATGGAGACGTAGAGCCACAGCGGGAAGGTCCAGCGGGCAATCTTGCGATGCTGCGGAATCCGCCCGGTAAGCGAGAAGAAAAAGGTGACCAGGATCAGGGGCAGCGTCAGGGTAGCCAGAACGATGTGGCTGGCCAGCAGCGGCAGGTAGACCATGCGCAGCGGGGCGTGGGCCGGGTAATACACATCGCCGTGCAGGTAGTGGTGCAGTACGTAGCTGACCAGAAACAGCGTGGAGAAGACGAATGCGGTGAACATGGCGGCACGATGCGCGGTCACTCGCCGGGCGCGGATGAACGTATAGCCGATCACCAGAGCCACGGCGCTGAGGCCGTTGAAGAGGGCATTGAGCGCGGGCAAAAAAGCAAACCTGAGGTGGGTGGCGTCCGCCGCGGGGTGAACGTAGATGAGCCAGAGCAGGAAAACGCTGGCCGCGGCGCTCACCGCCAGAATGGCGGCAATGGCCGGTCGGGTGCTGACCGGGCGGGCTTCGGAAGGGGGGGCAGTCGGGTTCATGGCTTCCTCAGTGAGGCGCGCCCGCGCAGAGCATCAGCGCGGTAAACAGCAGGGGCAGGTAGAGAACGCTCACCTTGAGCAGATCGCGGGCCACCATGCGGCTTTCCGCTTCGCTCGCGGCGTGCAGGATGCGGCCAAAGCGGATGGTGTAGGCCAGATACACCAGCCCCAGCGCCGCGGCCAGCAGGGCGTAGGTCAGCCCGGCCATGCCCAGCAGCGAGGGGGACAGGCTGACGGGAATCATGGCCCCGGCGAAAATGAGCGCTTCGACGACGGTAGACCGGCCATCGGGCCGGACGACCGGCAGCATGCGGATGCCGGCACGGGCATAGTCGTCGCGATACAGCCAGGCGATGGCCATGAAGTGAGGAAACTGCCAGACAAAAAGAATGGAGAACAGCGCCACGGCCGGCCACTCGATGCGGCCGCGGGCGGCGGTCCAGCCGAGCATGGGGCCCATGGCGCCGGGAAATGCGCCGATGAAGGTGGCCAGCGGGGTAATGCGCTTCAGCGGCGTGTAGACGGCCACATAAGTGAAGGCGGTCCACAGCGCCAGAACCGCGGTCAATAAATTGGAGGTCACCAGCAGCCAGGCCACGCCCAGCGCCACCGCCGCCAGGCCGGCCATCAGGCCCTGGGCCGTCGAAAAGCGGCCGGCGGCAATGGGCCGGTTGGCGGTGCGCTTCATCAGCGCGTCGGTCTTGTATTCAATGGCCTCGTTCAGAGCGCCGGCGCCGGCCGAAACCAGCCCGATGCCCAGCAGCGCATCCAGCAGGCCGTTTTGCAGGCTGCTGACGCCCGAGAGCATCGATCCCAGATAGTAGCCGCCCCAGCCGGTGACCAGCACCAGGGCGACGACCTTCACCTTGAACAGTTCGCGCAGATCGTGCAGCAGCGTGGCCGTGACGCCGGGTTCGGGGGCGTGAAGGTGGCCTGAAACGTGACTGCCGGCGTGGTCGGCAGCGCGACCCAAGGCCGGGTCGTGAACGATGGCCTCTTGGGAAGCGGCGGCCTGTGGGATGAGAGTCATCTGGATACGTGAAAACCTCAGTGAAGCGCGCAGGGAGGATGCAATTGGAGCGCGCGCGGAGTCCAGGGTTGCCGGGGCGAAGCTACGAATCAGCAACCCTGCGCTCTGTGTACCCTGCATCAACGCACCCTGCGCTGACGCAGCGGGGCATCGGCTGTTCCGCGCTCCTGGGCCCCCGCCGTTTACATTTTGCCGAAGCGAAAGCCGAAGCCGATGGTAAAGCCCAGGCTGTTCTGCGCAGTCGAACCGAAGCCGCTGAGGAAGTACTCGGGCGCCACGCGCACACTCACTCTGGGCGTCAGGTTGTACTCCACCGGAATGCTGGCGCTGGCCGCGTAGGTCGTCCCGTCCGGCCACAGACCGAGGCGCGCGGAGATGGTCTCATCATGGTTGGTGTCGCCGGAAAAGTTTCCGTGAATGAACCCGGCCATCACCCGGCCGGAGACGGAATACTTGGGCTGCATGTAGAAGCGATAGGTCGGCCCGCCCAAAACTGCGTACTCGCTGATGGCCGCGTTGGTGATGGCGTTGTTGTACCCATTATTGACGCCGCCCACGTAGGCCGTGCCGTAATAACCGCGGCCGTCGACGGTGACGCCCAGCCGCTCGTTGAAGTAGCGGGTGAGGCCGGTGTCCCAGGCGTACTCGTGGGCGCGTTCCAGGTCCGGTCCATGGGGGATGGCGGCACTGGTGGAGGTGGCGGGGATGTACGGTGTCCCGGCTCCGGGCACAAAGCGCAGGTAGCCCATGCCGCCGTACGCCTCATAGAGGTGGTCGTAGGCTTCGCGAATGGCCGCGGCGCGGCGTTGTGCGCGGCGGGCGCGGATGCGGGCCTGGACAGTCACCTGTCCCTGAGACAGGCCGGTGGATGATTGGGCCTGATCGGGGGCCTCGGCGCTGCTGGACGAACTGGTCGATTGGTCAGAGGACTGACTCGAGCTTTGTGCCAGAGTTGCGGTCGCGGCAGCCAGACCCAGCGCCAGCAGAAGGGTAGTACGGCGAAAAGAAGACATCGGTATTGGGTTTCCTCCACGGGAATACGGAAGCACACCGGCAATCCTCGCAGATTGCGCTCCCCCCAATAAGTATTAAAACACCTTGGGGCGGAGCCATGGGCGTGAACCCGCACTCGATTGGACGCGCCAGAGTGGATTCGGCACAGGATTCGCCGTTTGAACCGTCACTTGATCTGCTTGAGATCTGCCTTCAATTGCGCCTGGTCGAAGCCATTGGGCGCGCCCTTGGCGGCCAGCCAGTCGTGGCCCAGCAGGGCGTGGGCCTCGGCGCAGTACTTCTTCCAGAAGGCCACCGTCATGGTCTTCATATCCAAAACCAGCGGCATATTCATCACCAAAGTCCGCAAAATGCTTTATGATGAGGGGCGCGGAGGCGGATACAGAGTGAGACGCATTTTTCTTGGAATTCTGTTGGCAATTGTCCTGGCGCCGGTTGCGGCCCTGGCGTGGTTCCGCTACGGCCAGGTGCCGGTAGCCGTCGCCGACCCTCCCTTTCCCTACGAAAAGCAGATTGTCTCCATCCCGCTCCATGCGCGCATCAATCGCGAAATGGTCCAGACGCCGCCCATCCAGGGCGATGAGGAAGACCTGGTACAGGGCGCCGAGGTCTACCGCGACCAGTGCGCCTCCTGCCACGGTTTCCACGGCAAGCCCTCCTCCATTGGCGCGCACATGTATCCGGATGCGCCACCGCTTTGGGAGAAGCACCGCAACGGGGATGTGGTGGGGGTCAGCGACGACCCGCCCGGCGAGACCTACTGGAAGGTCTCCAACGGCATCCGGCTCACGGGAATGCCCGCCTTCAACACGGTGCTGACCGGAAACGAGATGTGGCAGGTGAGCCTGCTGCTGGCCGACGCCAACAAACCGCTGCCCCCGGCCGCGGTGGCGATCCTGCGCGGGGAACTGGTGGTGCCGGCTTCTGGAACGGCCGCGGCTCCTCCCGCCGGCGACGGGAAAAAGTAGCCGGCCAGCGTGAATTGCTAAAATCAAGGCTATGCCCGCGATCACGCAAATGACCCGCCAACAGGCCCTCGACCACTTCCACTCCCCCGACCTGATCGGCCTTGGGTTTGAGGCTGACGCCGTGCGCCGCCGCCTGCACCCGGAGGGCGTGGTCACCTACATCATCGATCGCAATATCAACTACACCAACTTCTGCACCGAGTACTGCACCTTCTGCGCCTTCTACCGGCCGCTCAAAGGGGCCGGCTCCGAAGAGGGTTACATCCTCGAATTCGAGAAAATCTGCGAAAAGATCGCCGAGACTCTCGAAATGGGCGGCACCGGCGTGCTCATGCAGGGCGGCATCCATCCTGACCTGAAGATCGACTGGTTCGAGCGCCTGTTCAGCGGGATTAAAGAGCGTTTCCCGCGGATCTGGCTGCACTGCCTGACCGCCTCTGAAATTCTGGCCATCGCCCGGTACTCGGACCTGACCTTGCGGGAGACGATCATCCGCCTGCGCGCCGCGGGCCTGGATTCCATCCCTGGCGGCGGCGCAGAGATTCTCGACGATGAAGTCCGCCATCGCATCGCCCGCATCAAGTGCAACACCGAGGATTGGGTCAGCGTGCATCGCACCGCGCACCAGCTCGGTATGCGCACCACGGCCACCATGATGTTCGGCGTCGGCGAGAGCTTCGAGCAGCGCATCAACCATTTCGAGGTCGTCCGCCGCCTGCAGGAAGAGACCGGCGGATTTACGGCTTTCATTCCCTGGAGCTTTCAGCCCGGAAACACCGCCCTCGGCGGTCGCGGCTGGGAAGAAGCGACCAGCGTCGAGTACCTGAAAGTCCTGGCCATCGCGCGCCTCTATCTCGATAACATCGAAAACGTGCAGGCCAGTTGGGTAACTCAAGGATTGAAGGTCCTGGAGTTAGGCCTCCACTTCGGCGGCAACGACGTAGGCTCGGTGATGCTGGAGGAAAATGTCGTCCGCGCCGCGGGCACCAGCAACTGCACCACCGAGGAAGAGTTAAGAAGAATCATCCGCGACGCCGGCTTCAAGCCCGTCCAACGAGATACGCTCTACCGGACGATGTTCTTGAATTGATGCAAGAAGTCTGTATTTAGCAGTCACTTCTTCCGGTTTGTTTCAGAGCGCCATAGTTGGACAGAGAAATCTGACGACTGAGTGGTACCAGGAATCTCGATGTCTTTCCGATCGTTCCGTAAGTCTTCGCGAAAGGAGCGCCGCGTCTATGACCATCCCCGGCAAACCAAGCAGAACTGACTGGGAACGCGTCAAGCGCGAGTACGAATCCGACGCTCCCATCCCCTACGACCCCGAAGACGGTCCCTACGACCCCAACGACGACGCAGCCGTGGAAGCCTACTTCAAAGAGGCAACCGTCTGGGCTGGATGGCCAAATCCGGTGATGATCCAGAAGGACGGCGTTCCCGTGAAACAGGACAAGAACGCTACGCCGGAAGCCGCGCCGCCACGCGCGAAAGCCTCGTAGCGGCAGGCAAAATCCAGAGACGATTCCGCCGCCGCCTGAGCGCCGTCGGAGCAATCAGGCACTCAGTCCCGCGCACGCGCCTGCTTGGCCTTAGGCGTGAAGGCTCTTGCGCACCCGCTCCATGATGCCCAGGTAATACGCCAGATTGTGGATGGTGTTCAGCGTGGCCGAGAGCGCCTCGCCGGAGTGCATCAAGTGGCGCAGGTAGGCGCGGGTGTAGCGGCGGCAGACCATGCACGCGCAGTTCGGATCGGGCGGGCCCTGGTCTTCGGCGTACTTTTTGCCTTTGATGTTCAGCCGCCCCTCGCTGGTGAACAGCAATCCGTGGCGCGCGGCGCGGGTGGGCAGCACGCAGTCCATCATCTCCACGCCCAGCCGGGCGTACTGCTCAATCTCATCCGGGTAGCCGACGCCCATCACGTAGCGGGGCTTGTCGGCAGGCAGCAGCGGCAGCACCTCGGCGATCATCTCCATGGTCAGCTCGCGCGGTTCGCCCACGCTGAGGCCGCCGATGGCGTAGCCGTCAAAGCCCGATCCCGCGTGCTCCATCTCCATCAACCGCTCGGCGCTCTGGCGGCGCAGGTCGCGGTACATGCCCCCCTGCACGATCCCGAAGAGGCTCTGCGTCTGTCCGCCCAGTTCCTGGCGCCACGGAACCTCATGGCAATGCGCGCGGAAGTGATCCAGTGAGCGCCGCGCCCAGGCCAGGGTGAGCCGCAGGCTCTCTTCCGCGCGGCTGCGCTCGGCCGGGTACTCGGTGCATTCGTCGAAGGCCATGCAGATGTCCGCGCCCAGGGCGATCTGCACCTCCATGGAATGCTCGGGAGTAAAAAAGTGCGAGCTGCCGTCCAGATGGGAACGGAAGCGGACGCCCTCGTCGGTCACTTTGCGCAGCGCGGAAAGAGAAAAAACCTGAAAGCCGCCGGAGTCGGTCAGCATGGCCCGCGGCCAACTGATGAATTTGTGCAGTCCGCCCATGCGCCGGATCTCTTCGTGGCCGGGGCGCAGGTAAAGGTGATAGGTGTTGCCTAGAATGATCTCCGCGCCGAGGGTTTCCAGCACGTCCTGGGCAACGGCTTTGACGGTGCCGGACGTGCCCACCGGCATGAAGACCGGCGTTTCCACGGTCCGGTGCGGCAGATGCATCCGCCCCCGCCGCCCCCCGGCTGCGCTGGTCGCCAATATGTCGAAGTCGAGGCCCATCAGACGATTTTACCGGGCGCGCCAGTCGTCGCTGTGCAACCGGAGCACGGCGTCGGATTCGTCCAGGGAGTTTGCCGGCAGCAAAGCCAACAACTCCGCCACGGTTTTTCCGCATCCCGGAACGACCAACTGCGGCGCAATCTCATGGAGCGGCGTCAGCACGAAAGCCCGTTCCGCCAGACGCGGGTGGGGAATCTCCAGCCCATCTTCACAGAGAACGACGTCGGCATAGAGCAGAATGTCCAGGTCCAGGGTGCGCGGGCCGTTCGCAATCCCCGCCGAGCGGTCTCGCCCAAACTGCCGCTCGATGTCCAGCAACCCTTCCAGCAACGGACGCGGTCCCAGCCCCGTCGCCAACGCCGCCACGGCATTCACAAAGCGCGGCTGCGCGGCAAACCCCACCGGCTTGGTGGAGTAAAGCGACGACCGGCGAAGCACCTGCCCCAGCGCGGCAAGACCGGACGCAGCGGCAGCCAGAGTCGCCTCCGCCGTTCCCGCCCAACTGGCCAGGTTGCCGCCCATTCCGATGTAGGCCGTGCGCATCAATTCAAGACTATATCGGCAGTTTGCCGCGCAGCTTGTCAGCCCTCAGTCGGCGGGCGCGGTTTTCTTCGCTTTGGTCCGGTCAATCAGGTTCACCGGGTAATATGCGTTGCGGATGTACTGCTTCACCATGCGGTTGGTATTGAAATAAGACCCGTTGAAGGCCAGCGTTGTGCGCATCAGTTGGGCCCACTTGTCCGGCGCATCCCGATAGAGCGGCACTACCGCGGTTTCCAGCTTGCGGTAAAGCGAGTCGGCTTCGGCGGCATCGTCAGCGCCGTCTTCAATGGCCCAGCCGGTGAAGCCCTCGATGCAGCCCTCGATCCACCACCCGTCCAGAATCG
>VFSW01002020.1_pt1 | contig 30731 bp, 18 predicted proteins | sample 5358111 | NCBI WGS metagenome assembly VFSW01 (sample SAMN11554181, study PRJNA540505) | mine drainage metagenome | isolation source: sediment from site ElyBrook_90M | place: USA: Ely Copper Mine, Vershire, VT | collected 2017 | reverse complement strand
GCTTTAGCGCGTTCGCCACCAGTTCGCGGTTGTGGCGGGCATCCTGGTTATGCGGATCGCGCTTCAGCGCGGCGTCGTAGGCGCGAATCGCGCCTTGCAGATCGCCCGCATACGCCAGCGCGTTGCCCCGGTTGTAATTGGCATCGCCGTCATCGAAAGCGGCGAGGTCGCGAGCCGCCGTCGCATAGTCGCCCGCCTTGAGTTCGGCGTAGGCTTTGCGGCGCGGATCGGCGTACACCTTGGCCGCCGCCGCCGCGTCACCGCGCCGCAACAATTCTTCGCCCCGCTGATCGGCGTTGCGCCACAGGCTCGCCCAGCTCGCGCCGGCTTCCACCGGCAACGCCAACGCGAGCAGGGCAAGCGCGAAAAGTTTGGCTTTCATAGCCAGCCCTTTCGCGCCAACAAGGCGGCCAGAACCAGCAACACCGGCAGGAGCCAGGCACCCGCATCGCGCCAGTGGACGACTTCTACCCCCTGTGCCGCAACCGCGTTGCCCATGCTTTGCGGCGATGCCTGCAGGTCGGCAATCAGGCCGGGCAAACCGGCAATATCGACGTAGCGTCCCCCACCGGCTGCGGCAAGCTGGCGCAGCCGGTCGATATCGAGGCGGGCCAGTTTGGGTTGCCCGTGCGCATCCTGCACGAAACTGCCGTCCGCGTTACGCAGCGGCGAGCCATTTGGTGTGCCCACGCCCACCACGGCTAGCGTTATGCCGTGCGATTTGAGCGCCGCAGCCGCCGAAAATGCGGCGGCGGGATCGTCGAAACCATCCGTCAGCACCACGATGCGCCGATCCTTCGCGCTCACCTGCTGGACCAGCTTGCTCGCCTGTTCGAGCGCCGGGGCGAGATGGTCGCCGGAACTGGGCATGATGTCGGGCGCGAGCGGTGGCAGGAGCGCCCGCACGGTGGCAACGTCCTGCGTCAGGGGCGTCACGGTGTAGGGCTCGTCGCTGAATACCACCAGCCCGACACGCGCGTCGCGGGCCGCACCGAGCAGGTCGTCCAGGGCATAGCGCGCGCGCGTGACACGATCCGGCGCAAGATCGGTGGCGGCCATCGAGGGGGATAGGTCGAGCACGAATGCCCATGCGGCCGGGGCACGATAGGCGGCGGTCTGGTTGCGTTGCCAGCTTGGGCCGGCCAGCGCCAATGCGGCAAGGCTCCACACCAGGGCGAGCAACGGCCAGGGCCGCATTCCGGCTTTGCCGCCGCCGTCGAGGCGCAGTGCCACCAGCAGTTGCGCGTCGATGAGCCGGGACCAGCCCTCATCGTGGTTGCTCCTGCGCGCCAGCCAGAACACCAGACCCCATAGGACGGGCAAGACCAGGAGCCACAGCGGGCGCAGAAAGTGGAAGGCGTGCAGGATAGCGCTGGTTGTCATGTCCGCTCCCGCATCAGCAACGCAGGCATGCTGAGCAACAGGGCCAGGGCAAGCGGCCACGGAAACCATTCGCTGCGCGGGCGATACCATTGGTCGCGCCCGGCGCTCGGCTCCAGTTTGTCGATCTTTGCGTAAACTTTTTCCAGCGCGCCGGCGTCGGTCGCACGGAAATATTCGCCGCCGGTGATTTGGGCGATGGACTTGAGGGTGTCCTCATCCAGGTCGGTATTCCCGCTGGTGCCGAAGAAGCCTTGCCGAGCGGCGGCCCCCACGCCGATGGTGTAAATGCGCAGGCCATTGCTGGCGGCCATCCTGGCCGCCGCCACGGGGTCCATCAGGCCGGCGTCGTTGCCTCCGTCGGTGAGCAGGACCATCACCATTTTCCCGCCCGATCCGGCATGTTCGCCATGCAGTCGCTTGATCGCGAGCCCGATGGCATCGCCGATCGCCGTTTGCGGCCCCGCCACGCCGACCACGGACTCGCGCAGAAATTGGCCGACCGTGTCGAGATCAGCCGTCAACGGCGCTTGCAGATAGGGCCGTGTGCCGAACAGAATCAGTCCGACCTGGTCGCCATGGCGGTGACGGATAAAATCGCCCGCCACCTGTTGCACCACCCCGAGGCGCGTGGCGTTGCCGGCCATGTCCTGCGTCGCCATGGAGCCGGAGACATCGACTGCCAGCAACAGCCGCCGGCCTGTGGTGGGCACCGGCAGCGGTCTGTCCAGCCACTGCGGACGCGTGGCGGCGGCGACCAGCAGCAGCCAGACCAGCGCGAACAGCAGCCTGCGCCAACGCGGGCGCGTATGCAGGTTGGGCGTCCAGTCGGTCGATACGGAGGCCGCGAACGGCAGGAACAGGGCACCGCCTTGCCGCGATGCCGGCGGCAACCAGCGACCGAGCAACCAGGGCAGGGGCAAGGTCAATAACATCCAGGGCCAGGCAATGTGTATCATGTCCGCCCCTTGAGGAATGCGCGCGCGCCCGCCAGCCAGCGCGCGCGGTCTGGATTTGCCGACCCGCCGTAGGCGGCGCGCAGCAGGCTGGCGCCGACATCGCCGGCCCACTCGGCGCCGCCTTGTGCGACGACGAAGGCGATCCAGCGTTCACCGCTCAAACCGGCGACCGCATCGCGCCCGAAATGCGCCACGGCGTAGCGACGCAGCAGATGCTCCAGATTGCGCGCCAGGACGATATCGTCAATGAGCGGCGCTTCCAGGCTTTTCAGTTCGCGCAGCGCGACACGGCGCAGGCGAACTGCCGGGCGGAACTGCCAATACGTCAGCGCCGCAACGGCCAGGGCAAGCAGAATCGCCGACCCCCACCAGCCCGGAGCCAAGGGCCACCAGCCGGGCGGCGGCGGGGCATGGGCGGGCGCCAGCTGCGCCATCCAATCCGGGTTCACGCCGCCCACATCGGTTCCTTCAACAGGGCGACCAGCCTCTCGAGCACGGCATCGTGCGTGTCCAGGCGACTTAGCGGCAAATTGAGGCGCATGGACAGATCGTTCAGGCGCTGCTCGCGCGCTTGCCATGCGTTCTGCCAGGACGCGCGGCTGCGTTCGCCATCCAGCCACCACAGGCGACCGGGCACGCCGACGCGATAGGCTCCAGCCGGCAGCCCGCTGCTTTCGAGCGGATCGGTGATCCATAACAGGCGGCAATCGCAATGCACGGTTGTGCCGGCCAGGGTGGCCTCGGTGGCCGGGTCGAGGCCGGCAAAATCGCTCAGCAGCAGGATCAGGCTGCCCGGCTGCAACAGCGGACGCAACGTCGAGACGGCGGCGTGCAAACCACCGGATGCGGGTGTGCCGGGCGACTGCGGCTGGGCTTCCACCAGCGCTTCCAGAATCGGCAGCACGCCCGCCTCGCGAGCACGCGGCGGGAAAATGAGGGGCTCGGTCATGCCGTCGGCGATCACCGCGCCCACTCGGTCGCCCCCGAGCGCGGCCACCCAACCGAGCAGGGCCGCGGCGCGCAGCAGAACGGCTGATTTGACTTGGCGGCGACTGCCGAAGAACAGGCCCGGATGCAGGTCGGCCACCAGCCAGACGGGGCGTTCGCGCTCCTCCCGGAACAGCTTGGTATGCGGTCGTCCGCGCCGTGCCGTGACGCGCCAGTCGATGTTGCGCGCATCGTCGCCGGCCGCATAGAGCCGCACTTCCTCGAATTCCAGCCCGCGCCCGCGCTGGGCGCTGCGATGCCCCCCCTGCAACTGCGCCAGCGCGGGACGGCGGGCACGCAAACTCAGCCCCCGTACCGCGCCGCGCAGGGCGGTCAACTCCGCCAGATCGGGAACGATCATGGCGCCGGCACCTGCCGCAGCAATTCGTTGACGCAATCCTGGGCGGTGATGCCGCGCGCCTGTGCGGTGTAGTCGAGCAGGAGGCGATGGCGCCGCGCATTCGGAGCGATAGCCTGGACAGCCTCCGGGCTGACATAATCGCGCCCGTCCAGCCCGGCCCGGGCGCGCGCGCCGCGTTCGATGGCAATGGCGGCGCGTGGGCTGGCGCCCCAGCGCAACCATTCTGTCAGCTTGCCGCTGTAGGTATCGGGCCGCCGGGTCGCATCGACCAGCGCGGCAATGTAGTCGGCGACCGATGCGGCAAGCGCCAGGCCCAGCGCTTCGCGGCGTGCCGCAAAGACGATTTCCTGCGAGACCGGGCGGGCTGGTGGCGGCAATTCGCGCCCTTCCAGCGCTTCGCGCCGCGCCAGATCCATGATCAGGCGGGTGTTGGCGCGATCCGGGTAATCGACCTGTGCGTGCAGCATGAAGCGGTCGAGCTGGGCTTCGGGCAGCGGATAGGTGCCCTCGTGTTCGATCGGGTTTTGCGTCGCCATCACCAGGAACAGGCGCGGCAGCGCATAGGTCGTCATGCCCACGCTGATCTGGCGCTCGGCCATCGCCTCGAGCAGTGCCGACTGAACCTTGGCCGGTGCACGGTTGATCTCATCTGTCAGGATCAGATTATGAAACAGCGGACCGCGCTGAAAACGGAAGCTGCCTTCCTCGGGCCGGTATATGTCGGAACCGGTGAGATCGGCCGGCAGCATGTCGGGCGTGAACTGCACGCGCTGAAAGTCGCATTCCAGTCCCTGCGAGAGCGCCTTGATCGCGCGCGTCTTGGCAAGGCCGGGGGGCCCTTCGATCAGGAGATGGCCTTCGGAAAGCAGGGCGATGAGGAGGTTGACCACCAGGTTCTCCTGGCCCAGAATCTGCGTGTTGAGATAACGCTTCAACTCCAGAAAGGCCGCGAGATGGTTGTCGGCTGAAAAATTGCTCATGCTGCGTTCTCCTGTTCATTCATGTCGGCTCACGATAGAGGCGACGCATCCCAAAAAGTTTCGCGCCGCATCTCATTCACTGACCAATGGCTGATTTTCCTCTATGCGCCTTTCTTCTGAAAAAAGCGGGAACAACAACGGCAAAAGCAGCAGGGTGAACAGCGTCGCCGTGATGATACCGCCCACGATGACCACTGCAAACGGGCGCTGCGTCTCCGATCCTATGCCGTGCGACAAGGCTGCCGGCAACAGGCCGATGCCGGCCATCAGTGCGGTCATCAGGATAGGGCGCAAGCGCGAAATTGCGCCATCCATCACGCTGACCGAGACTTCCTTGCCATAGCGCATGCCCTCGATGAACTGCTCGACCATGATCACCCCGTTCTGCACCGAAATGCCTGCGACCGCGATGAAACCGACCGCCGCAGACACCGACAGATGCAGGCCTGCAAGCCCGAGGCCCGCGAGTCCGCCGATCAGCGTAAAGGGCACCATCAGGATCACCAGCAATGCCTTGCGCATCGACTTGAATGCCCAGAACAGCAACACGAAGATCATCAGTATGGACAGCGGCACGATCACCTTGAGCCGTTTCATCGCGCGCTGCTGGTTCTCGAACTGGCCTCCCCAGCTCATCGAATAGCCGGGCGGCAGCGTGACTTGCTGGTTCACTTTCTCCATCGCCTCGGCCACGAATCCGCCCTGATCGCGCCCGAGCAGGTTGGCCTTCACCGCCACCATGCGCCCTCCCGCTTCCCGTCCTATCCTTGCAGCGCCCTGTTTGACGGCGATATTAGCGATCGACCCAAGCGGTATCGAGCCTCCGCCGGGCAGCGCGATCGGCAGCACACGCACGTCATCCACCGCATCTCGGTCGGCCTTGTCAACGCGCACCGTCACATCGAAACTGCGCTCCCCCTCGAAGAATGTATTCACCGCAGTGCCGGCCAGCACGGTCTGTATCGTGGCATTCGCGTCGTTGATGTTGAGGCCATATCGGGACATGCGTTGCCGGTCCAGCGTGATGTTGAGCTCGGTCTGCCCGCCCACCTTGATCGCCGCAACGTCCGCAGCGCCCGCTATCCCGGACAGGATTTTTGCAACCTGCGTGGACTTGTCCTCGAGTATCTCGAGATCCGGGCCGAATATCTTGACCGAGATCGCGCCTTTCACGCCGGACAAGGCCTCTTCCACGTTGTCCTGTATCACCTGGGAAAAATTGGTCGGCACTCCGGGTATCACCTGAATCTTGCGGGTCATGTCGGCAATCATCGCCTCCTTGTCGGCAAACCGCCAGGTGTCGTGCGATTTGAGGTCGGCCATGATCTCGAGATTGTTAGGCCCCTTGGGATCCGTGCCATCGTCTGGACGCCCCACTTGCGTGACCACGCTCCTGACCTCGGGATAGGATTCCAGAATTGCACGCACCTTGCGCTCGATGTCCTTGGTCTTGTCCAAAGCAGTGGCCGGCGGCAGCGTGATGGTCAGCCAGATGTTGCCTTCGTCCAAACTGGGCAGAAATTCGCTGCCTAGAAGCGGCGAGAGCACAAGCGTGATCGCAAGCACTCCTATCGACGCTCCGACGATCGCCTTGCGCCGAGTAGCCGCCCAGACTAGCAGCGCGCGATAGCGCTCCTGCAACCGGTGCATCCACTCGCTGTGCCGTTCCGCCATATCCTTGTTCTTCACGATATAGCTAAGCAGCGCGGGCAGCAGGGTGAGCGTCAGGATGATCGCGCCCAGCAATGCAAAGCTCAAGGTGAAGGCGACCGGCGAAAAAATCTTGCCCTCGACGCGCTGGAAGGTGAAGATCGGCAGGAAGGCCAGGATGATGATGGCTTTGGAGAACAGTATCGGCGAGCCCATCTCGATGCAGTTCTGCTTGATCAGATGGATGCGCCAGCCATACGACTTGTGCTGCGGCAATGCATCGGCCTTGGCCAGCGCAAGCTTGACCATCAGGGCTTCCACCAGCACCACGGCGCTGTCGATGATGATGCCGAAGTCGACGGCACCCAGGGAAATCAGATTGGCCGACACTCCGCGCGCATCGATCAGGATGAAGGCGAACAACAGTGCGAGCGGGATGATCACCGCAACGGCCAGCGCCGCATACCAGTTGCGCAGGAAGAGGATCAGGATCGCAACCACCAGCAGCGCGCCGACCAGCAGATTCTCGCTCACCGTATGCACCGTGTGTTTCACAAGTTCGGTGCGATCGTAATAGGGCACGATCTTAACCCCGTTGGGCAATTTCATTTCCAGCTCTGCGATGCGCGCCTTGATCGCCTTGACCACCTTGGATGCGTTCTGCCCTTTGGTCATGTCCACGATGCCTTCGACTACATTGTCCTGATCGTTGTATGCCACGATGCCTGAACGCGGGCGGTCGCCCACTGCGACTTTGGCAACGTCCCCAACCATCACGGTCTTGCCGTTCTGGGCCGAAACTACCACGCGGGCGATGTCGTCCAGCGACTTGAAAAGCCCGACGCTGCGCACCACCAGCGCTTCATCGCCGCGATTGATGATGCCGCCTCCGGTGTTGCTGCTGTTGGCGCCGAGCGCCTGTGCTACCTGATCGATGCTCACGTTGAATTTGCGCAACAGCGCAGGGTTCACGCTCACCTGGTATTCCTTGATGGTTCCGCCGAAACTCACCACATCCGCAACGCCTGCAACCCGGCGCAGCGCGGGGCGCAGCACCCAGTCCTGCAATGCCCTCACTTCATTGACCGGCATCTCCCTGGGCGCGATCAGCACATAACGGTACACTTCGCCGACCGCATTGCTAAGCGGCGCAAGACTCGCCTGCACACCGGGAGGAAGATTCACGTTCTGCAATTTTTCCAGCACCTGCTGGCGCGCAAAATAATCGTCTGTATTATCGGAAAAGGTCAGCGTGATCTCGGACAGGCCCGTGATCGAAACCGAACGCAATTGCGTCATGTGCGGCACGCCGCTCATCTCCCGCTCGATCGGCATGGTCACGCTGCGTTCGATCTCTTCGGGGGCTTGTCCCGGCATCAGCGTATCGAGCTGCACCTGGACATCCTGCACATCGGGAAAGGCTTCGATGGGCAGATCATCCAGCGCGCGCACGCCGAAGATGATCAGTACCAGAACGCCCGCCAGCACGAATACCCGCTGCTGCAAGGAAAAGGTGATGAGTTTTTCAAGCATTACTCGTTACCCGCAAGTTCTGCATTGAGCAGCAAGGCGCCCGAGGTCACGATGCGCTCCCCGGCTTTGAGCCCTTCCTTGACATAGCTGTACGGATACCCCTGCAAGCTCAGGGTAACCTTGCGCCTTTGCAAAACGCCCGGGCTTTGTTCGACAAACACATAGCTGTAAAGCCCACGCGTGAAGATCGCGGTATTCGGAATGCGCGGCAGGCTGGAATGCACGTCCGCGATCGGCGTGATCTGCGCATACATTTCCGGCTTGAGTTTCAATGCCGGGTTGTCGATCTCGCATCTTACCTGCATGCGCCTTGTGACTGGATCGAGCGCTCCTGCAATCGCAGTCACCTTGCCTTGGAAAGTCTCGCCAGGATAGGCGTCGACCTGTGCCAACACGGACTGCCCGACCTTGAGCTTGTCCATTTCCTGCTCGGGAAGATCGACCTGCACCCAGACATGCGCTGGATCGGTGATCACAAACTGCGGATTGGCGGAATCCGCGACCACCTCGCTGCCTGCACTGGCCTGTCGTTCGCTGACCACGCCCGATTGGGGCGCTCGCAACACATACTGTGCGCCTGCCAGCGCATGACCGGTCAGATTATCAAGGCGCGCCTTGGCGCGGACGGCTTCGGCTTCGGCCTCGCGCAGATCGGTCTCGGAGCTTTCGAGATCCTTCTGCGCCAGCCCCTTGGCCTCATAGATCAGTTTTGCGCGCGCATAGGTTTGCCGCTTCAATTCGAGATCGGCATTCGCGCGGCTCGCATCGGCAACCGCCTGTGCATAATCCGGCGCATCCAGAATCATCAGCCCGTCACCCGCCTTCACCCTTGCGCCCACGTCGGCCAGTATCCTGACTGTCCTTCCGGTAATCGGCGAGAAAACGCGCGCGGTGCGGTTGTCATCGTAACTCACGCGCGCATTCAAAGGCTCTGCCAGCGGCTCGGGCATCGCCTCGACTTCGCTGATCCGGATGAAATCGAGCTGCGGCGCATGCGCATCGAAATGAAGCGTGTCAGCAGACTTGTGCAAGGCGGGTCTTGCCTCAATTTTCTCGGGCGCATGGCTCCTGTGCCACAGTGCATAACCTGCGCCAGACAGGATGAGCAGCAAGGCCGCAGTTTTTTTATACCGGACAATCATGAAGCGTTTTCTCCTTTGTTCACAGCGTTCCACCAGCCGCCACCCAATGCCTGATATAGCAAGGCCGTATCGCCAAGTCGGGAGACTTGCGCCTGGATCAGGCTGATCGTGCTCAACTGATAGTTCTGTTCTGCAATCAAAAGTGACTGATAGCTCACATATCCCAGTCGGTATTGGCTCTGCGTCAGATCCAGCAATTTTTTTGCAGCCTGACAAGATGAGGCTGCGGCCTTCAGGGTGTTCGCATCTTGTTCTATCGCATGCAGGCTGTCCGCCATGTTCTGCAGCGCTGCAATCACGGTGCTGCGGTATTGCGCACCGGCCTGCAGCAGAACCTGTTCTGCGGCCTTGGACTGCGCGCGCAACGTGCCGCCGTCAAAAATGGTCTGCGCGACATTGCCGATCAGACTGAAGAATCCTCCGCCTGCGCGGAACATCCAGTCAGGGCTCGTCGCCATGCCGCCCATCTCTGCAGTGACCGAGAATTGCGGCAGGCGATTGGCAATCGCAACGCCGTATTGCGCGCTCGCATCGTGAAGCTGTGCTTCGGCAATGCGCACATCCGGGCGCTGCTCTACAAGCTTCGAAGGAAGCGAGAGCGGCAAGTCCTGCGGCAGATGCAAATCGGACAACTCGAACGTCTCGGGCACATCCTGGTCTTGCGGATTGCCCGAGAGCGCGCGTATCAGATCGCGCGTCTGTTCAAGCTGGCGATTCAAGGGCGGCAGTGACTGTTCTGCCTGCGCGAGTGCGGCCTCGCCTGATGCCACATCGATCTCGGACAAAAATCCCGCGGCAAGCTGCTGGCGCATGATGTCGAGATTCTCGCGGTTCAACGCCACTACCCTTTTCACAGCAGAAATCTGCGCGCGCAGGCTGGCTTCTTCAAAGGCTGCCGCGACCAGATTGGATGCAAGCGTGATATAGGCGGCCTTGAGCTGCATCGCCTGCGCATCGGCCTCTGCCTTTGCCGACTCGACGCGTCTGCGCTGCATGCCGAAGACATCCGGAACGTAGCCGACATTGATTTGAGCAACATGAAAATTGTAATACGCCGGGCCGTTGTAAACCGGGCCTGATGGATTGGAATAGGTTTGTATCAGCGTGCCGTTGTTCTGCAGCCCTGGCGAGTTGCCGCCCATGTTTCCCGCCAGCTTGTTGCGGGAAGGCGAATAGCTCACGCCTACAGTCGGATAAAAGAATCCCTGTTGCGCGATCACATTCTGCTCTGCGGCATGCAGCGATGCGCTGGCCGCCTCGATGTCCGGATTGGCCTTAAACGCGCGCTCGATCAGCGCGTTCAATTGCGGGGATTGAAACAGCGTCCACCAGTCCTTCGGGATCTGTCCGGCAGAGGAGAAGGACTGCGCTTGTCCGAATGAAACATCGGCCGATGAAGTCTTGTCTGGCAAAGGCTTAACGGTATATGCGGCCGATGCGGGCGCATCGGGCTTCCTGAAGTCCGGCCCCACAGCGCATGCGGCGAGCATTGCGACCGGGAAAAAGACCAGCGTATTTTTTAAAAGTGTCGTCCGGGCCATATCGTATTACCGTTATTTTTCTTGAAGCGGCCTCAGGGGAAATGTCAGCGTGGTTAGGTTGCGATTTTACGATTAGTTCCATGGGCTGGGGTTCGATTTCTCAAAAAATTCGAAAATCACCCCGCGCTCATGCGCCCACTGGGTATAATCCGTCCTTTATTCCATCACGCTTAATCGGAGTTTTTGCCATGCAGCACAATTTGTTCAACACGCGCACCTTTTTCAACCTCAACGATGGAGAACAGGGAGCGATGTATTCGCTGCCCGCGCTGGAAGCGGCAGGAGTAGGCAAGGTTTCACGCCTGCCTGTCTCGATCCGCATTGTGCTGGAAGCCGTGTTGCGCAATTATGACGGGAAGAAAATCGCCGAATCCCATATCAGGGAGCTTGCAAACTGGCAGCCCAATGCGGCGCGCACCGCCGAGATTCCGTTCGTCGTCGCGCGCATCGTGCTGCAGGATTTCACTGGCGTGCCGCTGCTGGCCGATCTTGCCGCGATGCGCGATGCGGCCGCCGCCCAAGGGCGCGACCCGAAAATCATCGAACCCCTGGTTCCTGTAAATCTGGTCGTCGATCATTCCGTGCAGATAGACAGCTACAACAATCCCGATGCGCTCAAGATCAATATGGCGCTGGAATTCGAACGCAACACCGAGCGCTACCGCTTCATGAAATGGGGCATGCAGGCCTTCGACACCTTCAAGGTCGTGCCGCCCGGGATCGGCATCGTGCATCAGGTCAACCTCGAATACTTGGCGCGCGGCGTGCAGCACAAGGACAGCCCGGAAGGGCGTCTCTACTATCCGGACACGCTGGTCGGCACCGACAGCCACACCACGATGATCAACGGCATCGGCGTGGTGGGCTGGGGAGTCGGCGGCATCGAGGCGGAAGCGGGCATGCTGGGCCAGCCTGTGTATTTCCTGACGCCGGACGTGGTCGGCGTGCATCTTGCGGGCAGCCTCAAGGAAGGGGTGACTGCCACCGACGTGGTGCTCACCGTCACCGAACTCTTGCGTAAACACAAAGTGGTCGGCAAGTTCGTGGAATTTTTCGGCGAGGGGACTGCAGCGCTCACGCTGCCCGATCGCGCGACCATCGCGAACATGGCGCCCGAATACGGTGCGACCATGGGATTCTTCCCCGTTGACGATGTCACCGTAAGTTTCATGAAGAACACGGGCAGAACGCCCGAAGAGCTCGATGCGTTCGAATCCTATTTCAAGGCCCAAGGTTTGTTTGGCATACCGAAGTCCGGCGAGATCGACTACAGCAGCGTGGTGGAACTCGATCTTTCCACGATCACACCTTCGCTTTCCGGACCCAAGCGCCCGCAGGATCGCATCGAACTATCCTCCATGCGCGAAACATTCGATGCGCTGTTTTCCAAACCCACTTCCGAGAACGGCTTCAACCACCCTCCCGAGCAATTGCACCGGCGCTATCCCATAGGGCGGGACAACATCGAGATCGGAAACGGCGATGTGCTGATCGCGGCGATCACTTCCTGCACCAATACCTCGAATCCCGGCGTGATGCTCGCCGCAGGGCTGCTTGCGCAGAAAGCACTCGAGAAGGGCCTGTCCGTCAAACCCCACATCAAGACCACGTTGGCGCCCGGATCGCGTGTGGTCACTGCCTATCTTTCCAACGCAGGGCTGCTCGAGCCATTGGAAAAGCTGGGCTTTGGCGTGGCAGCTTACGGCTGCACCACCTGCATCGGCAATTCCGGTCCATTGGAACATCATATCGAAGAGACCATCGTCAAGAACGATCTGATCGCGGCAGCGGTGCTTTCAGGCAACCGTAATTTCGAAGCGCGCATCCATGCCAGCATCAAGGCCAACTTCCTGGCAAGCCCGCCGCTCGTGGTCGCCTATGCGATCGCAGGAAAGATGAACGTGAATCTAAACAGCGAACCTCTGGGCAATGATAAACACGGAAACCCGGTTTTCCTGCGCGACATCTGGCCTTCCAGTTCGGAAATCCAGGCGGTCAGCCACTATGCGGCAGATCCCGAAATCTACCGCACGCTGTATGCCGATCTGACGCGCGATCTGCCTTTGTGGAATGCGATCACGGCACCGACCGGCGACCTTTATCAATGGGACGATTCGACCTATATCGCCCGCCCGCCTTTCTTCGAACACGAGCAAAGCGGAAAGATTGCCGGGATAGAGAATGCGCGGGCGCTGGCGATCTTCGGCGATTCGGTGACCACAGACCACATCAGCCCTGCGGGAAGTTTCAAGCCGACCACGCCGGCCGGCCAGTATCTGCTGGACAAGGGCGTGACAAACAAGGATTTCAACAGCTACGGTTCGCGCCGCGGAAATCACGACGTGATGATGCGCGGAACGTTTGCCAACGTGCGCATCAAGAACCTGATGCTGCCGCCCAAAGCCGATGGCTCGCGACTTGAAGGCGGCTATACGCTCTACGATGGTGTAGAGACCGACATCTATACCGCGGCGATGAATTACATCAAGTCAGGCACACTCACCCTCATCTTTGCGGGTGAAGAATACGGCACGGGTTCCTCGCGCGACTGGGCTGCCAAAGGCACGCAGCTTCTGGGTGTGAAGGCCGTGATCGCCAAATCCTACGAACGCATACACCGCAGCAATCTGGTCGGCATGGGCGTGCTGCCCTTGCAGTTCAAGGACGATGCGAGTGCAACCTCATTGCATCTCAAGGGCGATGAGCGTTTCGATCTTGCCGGCATAGACGAGAATCTGAAGCCGCAGCAGGAAGTCACACTGGTGATCAAGCGCTCTGACGGAAGCCAAACGGAAGTTGCGCTGCTCTTGCGCATCGACACGCCGATCGAGGTGGACTACTACCGCGCAGGCGGCATCCTCCCGTATGTGCTGAATGAACTCACCGCAGGGTGATTTGAAAATTAAGCTCCGCCATCAAGCGGCGCTGATCAGGATGTGGATACCAGATCCCCCCACAGATCGTGGGTATCCGAATCCGTGATTGTGACCTTGACCCTGTCGCCTGCCTTCAGATGCCGGCCTTCATTGATATAGACCTGGCCGTCGATCCCGGGCGCATCGGCAAAGCTGCGTGCAATCGCACCTTCCTCATCGACTTCGTCGACCAGCACCTCCAGGGTTAGGCCGATCTTGCGCTTCAGTTTCTCTTCGCTGATCTCTTCCTGCAACAGCATCAGACGTTCCAGACGTTCCTGCTGAACCTCGGGCGCAATGTGGTCGGGCAGTTCATTCGCGACAGCGCCCTCAACCGGCGAATACGCAAACGCCCCCACACGGTCGAGTTGCGCTTCCTTCAGAAAATCCAGCAATTCCTGAAACTCGGCTTCAGTCTCGCCCGGAAAGCCCACGATGAACGTGCTGCGCAAGGTCAATTCGGGACAAATCTCGCGCCAGCTTTTGATGCGCGCCAGCACGTTCTCGCTGTTGCCGGGACGTTTCATCAGCTTCAATATTCTCTGATTCGCGTGCTGAAACGGTATATCCAGATATGGGAGTATCTTGCCTTCCGCCATCAGCGGGATCACCTCGTCCACATGCGGATAGGGATAGACGTAATGCAGGCGCACCCATGCGCCGAGACTGCCCAGCGCCTCGGCAAGCTCGGTCATGCGCGTCCTCAAGGGCCTGCCACCCCAGAAGCCCGTGCGGTATTTCACATCCACCCCGTAGGCGCTGGTATCCTGCGAGATCACCAAAAGTTCCTTCACGCCAGATTTGACCAGATTCTCGGCCTCGGCCATCACCTCACCCACAGGGCGACTTTCCAGATCGCCTCTAAGACTCGGGATGATGCAGAAGGTGCAGCGGTGATTGCAGCCTTCGGAAATCTTGAGATAGGCGTAATGCCTGGGTGTCAGCCTGATGCCCTGGGGCGGCACGAGATCGGTATAGGGGTCGTGCGGTTTTGGCAAGTATTGGTGCACTGCCTCCATCACCTCGTCGGCTGCATGGGGTCCTGTTACCGCGAGCACCTTGGGGTGCGCATTTTTCACGACATCGCCCTTCGCACCCAGGCATCCCGTGACGATCACGCGCCCGTTTTCAGTCAGCGCTTCACCTATCGCATCGAGCGACTCTTCCACCGCGCTGTCTATGAAGCCGCAGGTATTGACCACCACGAGGTCGGAATCCTGATAGCTTCCCGAAATCAGATAGCCCTCTGCTCTCAGGCGCGTCAGGATGTGTTCGGAATCCACCGTCGCCTTGGGGCAACCCAGCGAGACGAAGCCCACTTTTGCAATATTCATTTCATAAACTTTCTATTCGGCAACCACAAGGTTGACCAGATATATCGAGGATACGCCGGCCGCAATCAGCAGCACCTGCTCCAGGGTATCGCGCAGGCGGGTTCGCTGATGAAGGCCGGGTATCAGATCGGCCACCGCGACATAGATCAGGCTTGCGGCCGCGAGTGCAAGCAGCGTCGGCACCGCATGCTGCACCGATTGCAGCGCGTAATAGGCCAGCACCCCGCCCACCAGGGTTGCCAGCGTCGACAACAAATTGAGCGCCAGCGCCTGCGCGCGGCTGTAGCCCGAATGCAACAGGATCATGAAGTCGCCGACCTCCTGCGGAATTTCGTGCGCGATGATCGCAAGCGCTGTCACGATGCCCAGGTGCACATCGGTCAGGAAGGCTGCCGCGATGATCACGCCATCGACGAAATTATGGAATGTGCCGCCCACCAGGATCATCAGGCCGCTGCGCCCATAGGCGTGCTTTTTTTCCGGCTCGTGCGCCTCGCAGTGATCGTGGTGGCAATGCCGCCACAGCAGCAACTTCTCGAGTATGAAAAACAGCAGGATGCCCGCGAGTATCGTGCCGCTTAACGCTGCGCCATTCTTGGTCAGATGGATTGCCTCGGGCAGGATGTCGAGAAATACCGCGCCCAACAGCGCACCGATGGCGTAGCTTACCAGCGCGTTTAACCAGTGCGCGCGCGCGCTCAACGCAAACAGCGCGGCGCAGGCAACGCTCAGCACACCGCCCAAAAGGCTGGATGCGACGATCCACAGCAAAACGGTCATGGGATGCATTCAAAAATCGGGACTCGGGATTATAACGGATAGACGCTGCCTGCGCTTTCGGCACATTGCGCCCCACATAAAAAATCCTCCGGACTTCAATCCGGAGGATTTTCAAGCAGGGGGCTGCTCATCCAGCTCAAAGGGGGATAGGTTTCAAGCTGCATGTCCGAGCATATTACTATGGTAAACAATTTAAATCAAGCATAAAAATACTGACCGGTCAAGGCGCTATCCCGACCTTGGAATCAATCCGAACACGATGCCCAGCATCAGCAGGAAAAGAAATATGCCGATCAGCAGCATCTTGCGGCTGGCCAGTTTTCGTTCTTTCTCCGCTTGCCTCTCGGTTGCCATTCTCATGCGTTCGGCCATCTCGAGTTGCGCCCTTGCATCCGCGATGGCCTCGTTGTGCGCAGTAAGTTCGGCCGCCTCCTGCTCAACTCTTAGACGCGCCTGCGCTTCTGCCCTCTCTTCTGCCGACTCCCGGTTAAAGTGCAACTGTCCCCTCAGCCGTGCGACTTCTTCGAGCTTGCGCTTCTGTTCCAATTTCATCTTGCGCTCGAGCTCGCTTTCATTTTTCCTGTCAGCGACCAGCTTGGAAAGACGATAGGCGCGCTGCGCTTTTGCATCCGACAATACCGTTGCCTGTTGCGCCATGGAAAACTGCTCAAGCTTTACAGTCTCCTGTTCTTTCGCTGCCATGGCCTCTTTCTTTATCTCGGCCAGACGGCTCACCCAAAGCGCCCTCTCTTCCTTCTCGAGCCGGATGCGGTGGCGCACTTCGGCATCACGCTTCTCCTCGATTGCACGTGCCTCACGCCTTGCGCGCTCGGTCTGCTCCTGATCCCAACGCATCGCCTCATTCAAAGACTTCAAGCGCAATTTCGCCTGTGCGGCATAGCCCCCGCCCGGGAACTCGGCAAGATAACGCGTGAAATCTTCCGGATCGTGGCTATGGGCGATGGTCTGCCATGCCGCAATCTCTTCATCCCGCCACAAGGCATTGGCCAAGCCCGGCAGCTCGAGCGTCTCTTCATGGGTGCGCATTTCATCGGCCTGGCGCATCCTGACTTCGGCACGATCCGATTCCGGCAAGGTGCGCGCGGCAATTTTCAATGCGGCCAGAAATTCTTCCGCGCTCTGAAAACGATCCTCGATGCGCTTTGCCATCGCCTTTTTGACCACGTCATCCAGCGCCTTGCCGACATTCGGATTGAGCTCCGAGGGCGGCGCGGCTTCCCGGTGTATCGCCTGATGCATGATGGAAATCACGCTGCCCACGAAGGGACGCTCGCCGGTCAGCACGAGATAGAGGATCACGCCCGCGGAATAAAGATCCGCCCTCCAATCCACGCCCTGATCCATGAATTGTTCGGGCGCCATATAGGTGGGCGTGCCCAGCACCACACCTACCTGGGTCTGTTCGGCCGCATCGATCTTGGCGATGCCGAAGTCCGCGAGCTGGACCTGGCCATCTGTCGTCAGCATGATGTTGGCAGGCTTGATGTCGCGGTGGACGATGTGATGCGCATGCAGATAATCCAGCGCGTCCAGAAGCTGCATCACGATGCGCAGCCCATCTGCCAGGGAAATCAGCCTGCCCCGGTCAAAGTAGTCGGACAATTCCTTGCCGCACACGAGCTCCATGACGATATACGCCATCTCGTCGTTCTCGACATACTCGTACACGCCTATGATCTTCGGATGATACAAACGGCCGGCCGCCTTGGCCTCGCGACGGAAGCGGCTGAACGTATCGTCGGAGTCGTGCGGATTGACGCTGGACTTCAGGATCGTCTTGATCGCAACCTTGCGCTCGATCAGCGTATCGAACGCCTCGTACACGACGCCCATCGCGCCCCGCCCAAGCTCTGCGACGATCTTGTATTTGCCCAAGCTATCAGGATCATTCATGAAGCTAATGTAGCCTGCTTAGGGTAAATCCGCAATTGGTCACGCGCCGTTCCTGTTCTGGGTTAAAATCCGTTGCAGCCAGAAGCGGCTAGCAGGGCTGTCAAATAAAAAACTTGTAACTTTATGATCAACATACTTGTCGTTGACGATCACGCATTGATCCGCAAGGGATTAAAGCAACTGCTGGAGGATAATCCGGATCTTGTGATCGCAGGAGAGGCGGCCAGCGGCGCCCAGGCCATTGCGATGCTGCGTGCAAAGCATTTCGATCTGATGCTGCTGGACATTAACCTGCCGGACAAGCACGGCATCGAAGTCTTGAGACAATTCAAGTCGGAACAGCCCGATCTCAAGATCATCGTGCTCAGCATGTACCCCGAAGACCACTATGGCGTGCGCGCGTTGAAGGCGGGTGCGGTGGGCTATATCAACAAACAAAGCGCTGCGGATGTGCTGATACACGCGATCCGCCAGGTGATCAGCGGAAAGAAATACATCAGCGAAACGCTCGCCGAACAGCTCTTGAACAACCTGATCGGCGAGTCGAAGGAGCTGATGCATCAAACGCTCTCCAACCGGGAATACCAGACCCTGTGCCTGATGGCGTCCGGAAAGTCTCTGAGCGACATCTCGCAGATCATGAGTCTGAGCCCCAAGACCGTAAGCGTGTATCGCGGACGCATGCTTGCGAAAATGGGTTTCACGAACAATGCCGAAGCCATACACTATGCGATCAGCCATCATCTGGTCGATGCCCAGGATTGAAAGTCCGCGTACAACCCATGACCATGCAGGCAGAACATGAAGAATCCATCCGAAATCGCCCGTGAAACCCTGAAGCTTCTGGCCCAGCGCAAGCTCGCACCCACGCCCGACCAGTATGCGAAGATCTACACCGAGATCAGCGGCGAGCCTTCATCCGGCGGCGCCGAAGAGTTATTGCAAAATCTTGCAGAACGCCTGGTTGCGACAGATCCTTCTTCCGCATCGGGCGTAGCACTCAAAAAGGCGCTTGCCGACAAGGATTGGGAACAGTGCATCAAGGAGATCGAGAACATCTCCTCCAAGGGGGCGGATACGCAAGCCTGGCCTGGCCTCATCAAAAACCTGCTGCGCCAGATCGACCTGCCTCACAGGGGACTGACCACGACGCGCAAGAAGGAAGGGGTCGAGACCGTGCTGGCGCGCTTCTCATCCAAACCCGAAGTGCTATATGAAAAATTGCACAACCTGATCCGCTCCTGGTCTACCTCTCCGATGGCCGAGACGCTGGCCGATGCGGTTCAGGCGGATCTTTCGTCTCCCGCTACGACGGCGTCGGCCTCAGCGCCCACCCCTGCGCTGCCTGTCAGCAAGGGCGGCGAGATCATCGCAAAGCTTGCCGAACTGCTCGCGCAGACGCTGGAGAGCACGATCTCTGCTCAGCCGGAACTCACAGATGAAATCCGTCAGCTCAGCGCCCAGGTGCGGCTCATCCGGAGCACCGAACAGGTCAACGAGTTGCAGCAGAAGCTGCGCCATCTATGGCTCAAGGTCGAACTGCGCGGCACCGACAAGACCAAGATACAGGAGGGGCTGGTGCGCCTCTTAAGGCTGCTCGTGGAAAATGTCGGCGAAATGGTCGAGGACGAGGATTGGCTGCACGGGCAGATCAATGCGCTGAACGAAATCATCAGCAAGCCCCTGGACAAGCATGTGATCGCGGATGCCGAACGCAGTCTCAGGGAAGCGATCATCAAGCAGAGCCTCTTGAAGAAGAGCCTGACGGATGCCAAGTCCACGCTCAAAAACCTGATGGTCACCTTCATCGACCGCCTGGGCGCGATCACCACCAGTACCAGCGACTATCACCAGAAGATCGAAGGGTACAGCCAGAAGATCGCCAGCACGAACAACCTCAACGAGCTTGGCAACCTGCTCGAAGACATCATGCAGGACACGCGCATCATCCAGGCCAGCGCGTTGCGTTCCCACGAGGAACTGCTCGAGACGCGCCGCCAGGTCGATGAAGCGGAAGCGAGGATCGCACAGCTTGAACGGGAGCTCTCCGAGGTCAGCGAGCTCGTGCATCAGGACCAGTTGACCGGAGTGCTCAACCGGCGCGGCCTTGACGACGCGTTCGAGCGCGAAGCCACGCGCGTCGATCGCAATCATGCGCCGCTATGCGTCGCGCTTCTGGACATCGATAACTTCAAGCGCATGAACGACACCATGGGGCATCATGTGGGCGACCAGGCGCTCGTGCATCTGAGCAACGTGATCCGGGAAACGCTGCGCCCATCCGATGCGGTGGCCCGTTATGGCGGCGAGGAATTCGTGATCGTGCTGCCGGACATCGCGGCTGAAGAGGCCGCGGGCATCGTGGAACGCCTGCAGCGCGAATTGACCAAACGCTTCTTCATGCACGAGAACGAACGCGTGCTGGTGACCTTCAGCGCAGGCGTTGCACAGCGCGAGGAAGGCGAGCCCCAGGACGAGGTGATCGGGCGCGCCGACAAGGCGATGTATCAGGCCAAGCGCGCCGGCAAGAACCGCGTGGTGGTCGCCACCTAGATCACTGCCCTTCGCACCAATTCTGCCAGACCTGGCGGTAAATCGACTCAATTGCCTTGGCGAAACCAGCACCATCCATCAAGGGGCTGGATTCCATGCGCTGTCTAAGCATTTTCCTAAGGTGAGCAAGCCTTGGCAAATCGCTTGCAAGCTCTGTTGCGATTTTCACGAAGGATTTCTCATCGAAGGCTGCAAACTCAGTGAGACCGAGATTGTTGAGCTGGCTCCATCCTGCCCTGCCGACCACAGTCGAGCCTATCTGGGTTACCACAGGAACGCCCATCCAGTATGCATCGAGACTCGTGGTATGTCCGTTGTAAGGCAAAGTGTCTAGACAGATATCGATGCGATGATAGGTTTTGAGATATTGCTCCCTCGACATCGGCTCGACGAATTTCACTCGATCCGGGTGGATTGAAAAATTTGCCAGCACATCCAAAACGCGCTGGCGATGTGAGCCCAATGGGGAAAGCAGAAGCAAGTGCGAACCAGGAACGGCAGCCATGACGTCTCCCCAGCGCTTGAGAGTGTCTTCATTGACTTTGCAGAAATTGTTTAGACAGCCGAAAGTCACATGGCCAGCGCTCATCACAGGCAGCGGATTGGGTTGAATCGTAGATGTCAGTGGGTCATAGCACCAGAACGTATGGGGAAGCCTGAGAGATCTTTCCACGTAGCGTTCATCTCCCAGTTCGACTGGATCAAGCCATGGATCTGTCAGTCGATAGTCGATCTCCGGTATGCCGGTGGTTCCTGGATAGGCAAGCCAGGCGATCTGAACCGGTGCGGGCTTGCTCGCAAAAAGCATGGGCCTTCCCTTGTCCATGTGCATCGTCAAATCAACCAGAATATCTACTTCATCTGCCTTGATCATCTCTGCCAATTGAGCTTCGCTCATGCCTTGCGTAATCCTCCACACATCCGCATATCCCTGCAGACGCTGGCTCAGCTCATCCGGATGCAATAACTGCGCATAACAGAAAATCTCAAAACTAACGTGGTCATGGTGAGACAGCAGCGGGATGGTGAAAAGGGACTGGCAATGATCCTTGAAGTTCGGTGAAACATAACCGATGCGCAAGCGCCGATCAGGATTTCGATCGTGATCCTTGTGAGACACCAGGACAAGAGGTCTATGGGATCTTGCAAATTTTTCCGCCTCTTCACGTATTGCCCTCTCACTATATCCAGGATGAAAGTAGATCGAATAAACGAGGTTGCTGTGTGCCTGTGTGTCCTGCAGATCGAGTTCTGCAGCACGCCGATAGCATTCGATCGCCTGACCCAGATCGCCTGTATCCTTGAATACGTTGCCCAGGTTGTTGAGTACCGCGGCATCATCTGGATTCAGATCGAGCGCATGTACAAAGCTGTTCTTTGCATCGTCAAGACGGCCCATGCTCTTCAGTATCAAACCTAAAGTATTGTGCGCCGTCTGAAGATCAGGGTTTATAGACAATGCCGACCGGCAAGCAAGCAAGGCCTCATTCAGGGCACCTCTCTCCTTCAGTGTCAGCGCGAGATTGTTGCTTGCTTCTGCAAAGTCAGGTTTGTAAGACAAGGCTTGCCGGTAGCTCTCCTCTGCCTTACTCATTTTTCCCTGTTGAGCGAAAAGATTGCCGAGGTTGTAATGCACATTTGTATTGTCTGGGTTGAATTGCAAAGCCTTGTGGTACGAAGCTTCTGCCTCATTGAGACGCCCCATTTCCTTGTATGCCCTACCCAACCCGAAATACATCTCTCCTTGAATAATTTGCATCCTCAGCGCATTTGTAAAGATCTGTTCCGCATCATCAGACCTGTCTGATTCGATCAGGATATTTCCCAGATTGTTGATGGTTTTGGCGTGATCTGGTCTGATCAGGAGTGCACGGCGAAGACTTGCTTCTGCTGCATCAAGCCTCCCGAGTTCATGTAGCACAACCCCCAGATTACAATGTGCATCTGCATACTCAGACTGTATCTCGAGCGCCTTCCGATAGCTTGCCTCCGCATCGCTCAGACGCCCTAGCGCCTGCAACACAACGCCAAGGTTGTAATGCGCCTCGACATCCGAGGGAGATAACGCCGCGGCCTTCTGCATGGGCTCGAGTGCTTCCTCGTTCCTATCCAGTTCTTTGTACGCAACTCCTAGCCCCTTCCATCCAAACCCCAGGGCTGGAAATTGCTCCGTCAGCCTCTTGGCCTCTACAACTGCACGCTCATATTGACCCTGACCAAACAAGCCCACCAGTTGATCAACCTCTTGATCGCTCGGCCCAGCCAGTTTTGAATTGTCATTTTCCAAACGGCTGGTAAGCACTTCGACCTGGTCTCCCTTCAATTTATGCTGCTTCGCAAGTTCATAAATCTGCCTAGCCTCATCCAGCTTTGCATATTTATGATGCGCGATCGAGTCCTGCATCAATTCTTCAATCGTCTTCACAAGACTCTCCTTGCTACTTCATCTTCAAGTGAACAACATAAGTGCTGAACCACGGCATCCCACTTTCCTATTTCCTTCTGACGAAATAGTCGCAGGCTCGGATACCAAGGACTGTCTTCTCTATCTCTTAGCCAGCGCCAATCGAACTTGATGGCTGGCAGCAGCACCCAGCATGGCTTTCCCAGCGCACCAGCCAAATGCGCAATGGCGGTATCGACGCAGATCACGAGATCCAACTGAGCAACGATCGCAGCCGTGTCGGCAAAATCCTCTATATCCGAACCCAAATGAATAAGCGGCTGGCCTGCCGGTGGATTCTTGGCCTCATCCTCCCCCTGACCCTTTTGCAGACTGTAGAAAGTGATTCCGGGCACCGTCCACAATGGTGCAAGCACAGAAATTCCTGATAACGATCGATTGCGATCATTGCCATGATCCTTATTACCTTTCCATACAAGGCCCACCTTGAATTCGCAGGTAGATAGACTCCACTTTTTCATTCTTTCAGTCAGTGCATGCAGATAGGAAATATTGGTTGGAATCGTATCTAGTGTGGTGCTAAAACATAAAGGGAGACTCATCGGAGGAATCCAATAATCCTGCGATTCTTCAGGCAACTCTGTGACCACTGCATCAGCACCGGATACCGTCTCAAGCAACGGCTTAAGCGCAGGCTGGCAAACCAAAGTAAGCCGGGTAACCCCCATTTTCTTGAGCATCGGAAGATAACGTGCAAACTGTATATAGTCGCCTAACCCCTGTTCAGGGTAAACTAATATTGTCTTGCCCTCTAGTAGTTCCCCCTTCCATCTCGGAAAGTTGAAATGTGAATGCCTGATGATTCGTCTACGCGGGTCGATGCGAAATTCATAATATAGCCAGCCTTCAGAATATCGCCCGACCGAGAGCAACAATAAACCCAAGTTGTAATATGCATCCGAACAATCCGGATCTAACTCTAAAGCACGCCGGTAATTTGCCTCAGCCTCATCTGTGCGCCCTATATCCTTAAGAATATTTCCCAGGTTGTTATAGGCATCGACATAATCGGGTTTGAGTTCCAATGCCTTGCGTAAATTTGCTTCCGCATCTTCCATTCTTCCCATGACATCGTATAAAGTCCCTAAGTTACAATATGCAACCGCAGAGTCTGGATCAAGATGCAAAGCCCTAAGGAAACTGGTTTCAGCCTCAGTTCTTCTACCCATTTCATTGAGAATAATTCCCAAGTCGATATGCGCATCAACAAAATCCGGCTTGATCTCCACTGTCTTTCGGAAACTGGCTTCGGCCTCTTCCCTTCTACCCATAACATTGAGAATAATTCCCAAGTTGATATACGCCTCAGCATAATCCGGATTTAATTCGATAGCGCGACGGTAGCACTTCTCAGCCTCCTCGAACGACTTTTTATCTTTGAGAATATTGCCAAGGAAAAAGCACGCACTTGCATTGTTCGGATTAAAATGAAGCAACTCTCGACACGACAGTTCTGCCTCTGCAAGGTTGCCTGACTGGTGATGCGCGATCGCGCTCCTCAACAATTTTTCAGCATGCTTCCGCAGCATTTCTCTGCACTCTCTTATCTTCACCCTCAGAACAAGTCATAAGCGCGAACAATGGAATTTTATTTATGCTCTTCTTCAGATTCGCGTTTCTCACACCACTCACGCCACAGTGTCCGGTATTCGTGCTCGGCAACACGGGCATAAGCGACTTGATCGCCAACGACTGATGATTCAAGTATGTCTCTCAGATGTTGACGTAGCGCAGATAGAGACTCCAAATCCTTTGCTTTCAGAAGTGCGAGTTCAACATACTCCTCTTCTGTCTCCGCAATCCAGTCGGTAAGATTCAGCGCAGTCATGATCGATGCCGAAATCCGCCCAGTCAGACTCGGCCAGCGCAAACTTACCATGGGCACACCCATCATCAAACCTTCAAGTGCCGTCACTCCGCCTCCATGAGGAAAAGGATCCAATGCGATGTCAATTTGGTTAAAAGCCGATAAATGCTCAAATCTCGAAGTTCCTCCCAGCAAAATAATCCGTGCCGGATCAATACCTGCATTTATAAAATTCAACATCACACGACTACGAGTATCTTCGTCATTCAGTTCGTGATTCTTAATAACCATCCTGCTGCCTGGACTTGCCTTCAAGATCTCCGACCAGACATGGTAAGATGCCTCTGAATTCTTTGACAACCTGTTGAATGAGCCAAAAGTGATGCCTTTGCTGGACAGTGCTGGCAAAGGGTTTACCGCAGGTAATTGACCAAAAGGGGAAAAGCTGATTGCACAGGGTAGATATCTTACCTCTTCTGCGTAATATTTACGCTCAGAAGGTGGCACAAACACTGAATCAGAAAACAATGCATCCATCGCACGCATACCGGTACCTGCCGCATAACCCCAAGCAGTCACCTGTATCGGTGCTGGCTTCATTGCAAATACCAGCAATCGGTTTCCTGCACTGTGACCAGATAGATCGACCAATATGTCTATTTTATCTTCTCTGATTATCCTCGCTACTTCATCGTCTGACATTCCGAATATATCTCGCCATAACGTCACACTTTTCTGAAACTTCTCGGTCAGTTCATCCTTTTCAGAATAATTCGAGTATGCAAACACATCAAATTGCGTGGCATCGTAATGCATCAGCATGCCGCCGAACACAAAGGGAGCTGAATGTGTCCTGAAATCGGCGGAAATATATCCGATGCGCAGTTTGCGATCCGGGTCGGGTTTGTTTTCATGAAACCATCTGCCATAAAAAGGGGAGCCATGTATTGCATCCCATTTTCTGCGTTCATCCTGTAATTCCAACATGGTCATATCAGCACTTAGATCCTGGGTAAATATCAAATTGCTGTGTGCCAACGCATAATCTGGCTTGTGCTCCAATGCTTTGCGTAAGCATTGAATTGACTGATTGACTTGACCTATACTTAAATAAAAGGTGCCCAAATTGTTATGCGCCTCTGCAAAATCAGGCTTTATCTCAACTGCCTTCTGACAAGTGATGATAGCTTCATTTATATTTCCCATCTCTTTCAGAACGAGGGCAAGGTTGTTATAAACTTCGACAAAACCAGGTTCGATTTGTAACGCCCATCGTAAACTGGCTGCTGCCTCATCCAGTTTTTTTGTTTTTAAGAAAATGATACCTAGAACACAATGCGCATCAGCATAAACTGGTTTGATATCGAGCGCCCTCCTGCAATTGACTTCGGCCTCCTTAAAGCGGCCTTTACTGCTTAGAACCATTCCCAAACTGCAATATGCTTCTGCATGCTCCGGATTTAAAGCGATAGCGCGCCGGTAACTCACCTCGGCATCGTCCAGCCTATCCAACTCCTTTAGAATGTTGCCAAGGTTGTAATGCGCCAGTACTAAGCCCGGCTCGATATTTATCGCATGCCGATAGCTCGCTATCGCATCAATCATACGCCCCATGTCTTTATAGAGATTCCCGAGGTTGTAATAGACGCTAGCACTCTCCGAATTAAACGCAAGCGACTGACGGTATGCAGCCTCTGCTTCATCCAGGCATTTTTGCTCCTTGAGCGCTTTGCCTAGCCCGAAATATGCCTCCGCCTGGCTACCCGGTATCATCAGCGCACCTTTAAAAACAAGCTCCGCTTCTTGCGGTTTTTTAAGATCAATCAGCACGTTGCCCAAATTGAATATGGCCTTCACATTCCTCGGTGCAATCTTCATGGCATGACCCAGATTCTGCTCAGCTTCGTGAAACTGCCCATACTTATAGTGTAAAACACCAAGATTGATATGCGCATCGACATATTCTGGCTTTATCTCGAGAGCCTTCCGATAACATTCCTCGGCATCTGCAAAACGATCAAGTCCCTGCAAGACCACACCTAGGTTGTAATGCACCTCGACATCCCTTGGTGATAATGCCACAGCCTTCTGCATCGGCTCTAGTGCCTCTTCATTCCTGCCAAGCTCCTTATATGCAACTCCCAATCCTTTCCAGCCAAATTCATGATACGGATAGTTTTCCGTAAGTTTCAATGCAAAACATGCAGCCTCTTCATATCTTCTCTCACCGAACAACGCGACCAGCACCTCTATCTCCCGGTTGCTCGGCCCCACCCATGTCTGGTTGTCATTCTCAAGACGGCTCGCAAGCGTTTCGACCATCTCTCCTTGCAATCCATTCTGCCTTGCAAGCACCAATACTTTTCTTGCATCTTCAATCTGACCCGCCTGTATCAATGCATCGATATAGCTCAACCAGTACTGACCTTGCGCAGGGTTCGCATTGATCGCCTTAACAAAAAATGGCAAGCCGCCTAATGCATCCCCATTATCAGACAGCAATATCCCCAAATTATGATTTGCCACAGGATGATCGGGTTCCATTTCAAGAACAGCCCTGTAGCTGGCCTCGGCTTCACTATATTCCTTAGCACGATGATGCGCTATTGCTTGTTGTAAATTTTCTGACATTTTTAATTAGAGAAATTGATATAAAAAATCACGCCTTTTAATTATCGACAACTTGACAACTTGACAACCAAATTAAGTTTATCCTAAGGCCGCACGAATCTCATCAATGACTGGTGCAACATAAATAGCGTTGTATGTAAAATCAGCCATGTTGTGCATGCAACGCTTACACAGGTTATGTTTGTACCTCGCATTCCGAATTTCAGCTTCACTGGTTTCAAGGTAATTCCCTGCAACATCGAATTCACGGCCCCAAACCGCACAACACAATGGCACAGAACCATCTGCATTGATAGCCAGCCTAACGTTTCTAAGCGCACAGTCCTGGTATGTCGCACGAAATGGTCTCGATAAATCTGACATCAATCTTGGCGAAATAGGAAGTATGTCTTGAATCTCTGCTGGGATTTTCTGAACTTCGATTGCCTCCAGCAACTTTTCCATAGGCATTAGCACTGCGGTATCTTTTGCAAATTTAAAATTAAGTTCTTGACATAATAAAAGCATCAAAAGCAGTTCGTCCGTACAATTATGCTTATAGGTGATATACCCAACAACCACAATGGTAGGCACATTATGTTTATCTATGTATTCACGTAACAAACGCATATTGGCTTTAACATTTTCAATATTTCCGCCCTTATGCGTTCTAGAATAGGTTTCCTGAAAATATCCTGAAACTGAAATCCGGATGTAATCTGGCCCAGCACAAATCAATTTTTCTAGGTTGTCTATGTAATTCAAATTTGAAGAAATACCTACCTTAAAACCTTCTGCCTTTGCAAGACTCACGATGTTTGGTAATTCGGAGTTAAGTAATGGCTCACCCCAATTATATAAATCCAAACAAATTGTATTTCGGCCCTGCAGTGTTTGCTCCAATTTTATTTTCTTGATTATTTCAGTGAATAAATCCAATTTCATTAGTGTCTTTGCAGCACCTCCGACAAATGTGTTCCCGACGCCACAGCTTGGACAACGTAAATTGCAACCACCGGAAACTTCGATGTTGTAATAGTAATCAGCAACTTGTGCTCGATGTAACGCGGCTGCGAGTTTTTCTTGACGGTCCGTGAGGTTTTCAGGTGGGAACTGGTTTTTTTGATGCTGTTTTTCATCTCCTGATGTTGGAAAAACCCACCGGAGCATCACTTTTTGGACCTCTGCACCCTTTAGGCCATATTGCCTTGCAAGTTCCAACACCTGCCGCGCTTCTATTCTCTGTCCCGTGTGGAACAGCGCGTCGATGTAACTAAGCCAGTACTGACCCTGCGTTGGATCTGCGTTGATCGCCTTGACAAAATATGGCAAACTCTCCTCCGCACAGTTTTGCTGAACTGCAATAAATCCCATGTTGTGATTCGCAACAGGGTGATCTGGCTCCGTTTGCAGGATCGCGGCATATTGCGTCTTCGCCTCTTCCATGTGTCCTGTTCTATGATTTGCTATTGCCTGCTGTAGCAATGTTGATTGCGAGGTATCACCGTACATCACATCTTTTCCCCTTCTCGGACAAGCGCCTTTCACACCATTTGCGCCATAGCGCACGGTATTCACGTTCTACCGCTTTAGCATAAGCAGGTGCATCACAAATTATTGAATTTAATAAACGGTTCCGCAACTGTAGGCGAAGTTCAGCCAAGGACTGCAGATCACCTGCCTTTTTTGCGGCGATTTCAATATATTGTTCAGGATTGTTTGCGATCCAATCTTCAAGGCCAAGAGTTGTGAGAATCGAAGCGCCTGTCCTACCTGCAAAGGTGGGCCAGCGTAACGTGATCATTGGCACCCCCATTAGCAAACCTTCCAACGAGGTCACCCCCCCCCCTTGAGGATAAGGATCAAGCGCAATATCGACCTGATTGAAAACAGCCACATGCTTTTCCCAGGTTGACCCCCCCATAAGTATCAGTCGATCTGATTCAACACCAAACCGAGCGAAGTGCTCAATCACGCGCGCTCTGCCTATTTCGTGATCCATTTCTCTATTCTTAAACAGCATTCTACTTCCCGGAACTGCAAGCAATACCTGCGCCCAAGTCTTATATGCCTCATCTGATACCTTTTCCAACCGGCTGAACGTGCAGAACGTGATATATTTCAACTCTAATGCTGGTAGCGCTTTGACTTCTGGTGGTTCCTGGAAAATATAATAGGGCATGAAACTTGGTAAATAACGGACCTGTTCCGCATATAAATGTTTTTCATCTGGAGGAATAAGAACGGGGTCGGAAAAAAGTACATCCATGGTTTTCATCCCCGTGCCGGTCGCATATACCCATGCTGAAATTTGAACCGGGGCCGGCTTTCTTGCAAATACCGGAAGGCGATTTTCTCTAGAATGCCCAGAAAGATCGACCAAAATGTCTATCTTGTCTTCCCGGATCAAATTAGCAGCCGCGTCATCCGTCAAGCCGTGTATCACTCGCCATTTCGTTACGCTATGCTGCAGACGATAGGTCAGTTCGGACACCCTTGTTTCGGGTTCACAGGCATAACAATACACATCGAAGAGGGAATGATCATAATTCAACAACATAGGTGCACATACGGCCGGTCCTGAAAAAGTTCTGAAATCAGCAGAAACATAACCTATTCGCAACTTTCTTTCCGGATCAATATCATTCGGATGAAAAACAGATTGAAAATAGGGCTCCGCATGGACAGCAGCCCACCTCTTTCGCTCTTCTTGCATCGCTTGTGTGTCAACATTTACTGCCAGATCCAGCGTAAAAATCAGATTGCTGTGTGCGGCCGCATTTTCATTGTCAATTTCAAGCGCGCGCCGATAAGCCTGAACAGCATCTTCATGTCTTCCAAAGTCACGTAAAGAATTTCCTAGATTGTTGTGCGCTTTAGCAGAGTTATAGTTGATTCTGACAACTTGACTAAAACAGGAGATACTTTCATCCAGTCTACCCATGGCATGAAGAAGAAATCCGAGGTTGCTATATGCATTAGAATAATCCGGATTGATTTGCACTGCACGCCGGTACCATGCTTCAGCCTCATTTAAGCGACCAAGGGACTGAAGGGTGACTCCCAAGTTATTGTGCCCTTGAGCATAGTCGGGGTTAATTTCTACAGCAAGTCTGTAGCTGGTTTCTGCCATGGAAAACCAGCCCAACTGAAAAAGAACAAGCCCCAAGTTATAATGCACCTCGAAATCCCCTGGCAACAAGACTGCAGCCCTTCGGTTAGCCTCCAGAGCATCAGACGGGTTCTGGGACGATGCTCCTAACATCTTCCAACCTAATCCATGCAATGGGTAGCGCTCAATCATTATTCTTGAAAGCTTTTCAACTTCAGCATAATGCCCCTGTGCATACAGGGATTGGAGTACTTCCACTTCTTGCGGTGCAGGACCTTCTATTTGTTTTGTAGCCGTAGATAAATCATCCGGGAGTTCATCTTTTAAAAGCACTGCGAATTCATCGAATTTCCGGCCTTCGAAATTCTGCCTCTTGGCCAAAGAAAGCACTTCTTTTGCGGCTTCCTTCTGGCCAACCCTCAAAAGTGCATCAATATAGCTTTCCCAATACTGTTCCTGTGTCGAATCGGCCTCTAATGCATTCATGAAATATTGCAGACTAATATCAGGTCGATTGCGTTGTAAATACAGAACCCCCATATTGTGATTTGCTTGCGGATGACGCGGTTTAACTTGCAGTACAGCAATGTAACTCGACTCTGCATCTTGGAAACGCTCAGCCTGCTGATATTCAATAGCCCGTCTCAGATGCTCATCCAAAGTCAATTCTGACACGGAGTTATTTATCATTGATAGGCCCATATTAAAT
>VFSW01002019.1_pt1 | contig 30739 bp, 25 predicted proteins | sample 5358111 | NCBI WGS metagenome assembly VFSW01 (sample SAMN11554181, study PRJNA540505) | mine drainage metagenome | isolation source: sediment from site ElyBrook_90M | place: USA: Ely Copper Mine, Vershire, VT | collected 2017 | reverse complement strand
GTTTCACAGTGGCTGCGGCTTCTTGAAATTTGGTGTGGGATCTTGAGTGGTTTGTGGGAGTTAGGAGGGTTTTCACAGTCTCACAGCCGGTTTTTTGAAAAAAAAGGAGGCATTTTTGGAGTTTTGAGAAGGCAAGATGTTGAACTGTTGAGACTTATGAGGTTTTTGAAGCGCTGGTGTTGACTAAATGGTTAGCCATCCTGGAAAGCAGAGGTCAGATTTCAGATGTCAGGGATCAGGGACGATTTGAGTGCGCATGGAGTTTTTTCTTACAACTCTATTGTGCGCGTATTGGTGGTAATTATCTGCAAGAAGTTGCTGAAGGAATGCGCAACTAGATTGTGAATCACTGAGTGAGTGCGGGCCTCATGCTCAAACAGCCCACGGTAAACCGTGGGCTGTTTGAAATAGCTTGAATCAAGCTACTTCTTGGGCTCTGGAGCGTTGTGCTGCTGCGGTGCTGGGTGTTGCTGTTGCTGCTGCGGAGCTGGGTGTTGCTGTTGCTGCTGCGGAGCCGCGTGCTGCTGTTGCGGAGCCGCGTGTTGTTGCTGCTGCTGCGGAGCTGGGCGCTGCTGCTGCTGCGGCGCAGGGCGTTGCTGTTGCTGTGGTGCAGGGCGTTGCTGTTGCTGTGGAGCAGGGCGTTGCTGTTGCTGCGGTGCTGGGCGTTGCTGCTGCTGCTGTGGTGCAGGGCGTTGCTGCTGTTGCGGAGCCGCGTGCTGCTGTTGCTGTTGCGGAGCCGCGTGCTGCTGCTGTTGTTGTGGAGCCGTGTGCTGTTGCTGAGCTGGTGTGGAGTGTTGCGCCGGTGCGCCCTTCTGCTGAATCTGGGGTTGCTGCGTGGGCCTTGGTGTTTGATTTGCACCTGGCTGAGGAGCAGTTTTCATTCCGGCCGGTGGCGCGATCCTTTGCGCGGGGAGAGGTTTGGAATCAACTACGCGCGCAGGGTGACCGCCGTTGGACTTTGCGAAGGATGCTTTGTCAGCACGGGCAGAGGTGATGTGTTGGGACTGATAGCTTGTGGGCGCGATGTGCGTCTCGTGAGAAAACCTTTGCTCATTGGCGGAGGCTGCGTGATTGATGCCGCCGGGGCCACCGTTGTAGGAGACGTGATTGGGATTCCGGACGATGTTTTGCTGGACGATGTTTTGGTTGATGTAGGTGTTGTGGATGTTGCGCTCATTCACGCGCATGACGGCTGTGTTGTAGGCGAAGTTGTTGCCGCGCCATTCACCGCCTGAGAATCCGATACCGCCGTAACCGAAGCCGTAATTGACGCCGCCGTAGTAACCGACGTTCTGGCCCCAATAGCCGTTATAGAAAGCGTATTGACCGTTTTCCCAACCCCAGTACGGAGGAGTCCACAGAGCGCCCTCGTAGGGAGCGGGAACCCATGCGCCGGGAACCCAGTAGTAGCCGCCATCGTTGTCGTAGCCCCAGTAGCCGGGTGTCCACATGAGGTTTGGCTCAGGGCAGATGGGCTGCTCATAGACGACCATGGGCGGGGGAGCGAAGCCAACACGGATACTGATGCCGAATTGTGCGTGTGAGGAGAGAGCGGTGAAGGATATGAGCAGAGCGAGAAGAAATATTGGAAGTGCGCGAAGACGTTGCATATAGATGCCTCCTGGAACAAGCAAGACCTGGTTTGTACAAGGCTTGGTTAATCTACGACCGCGCGGGTGAGCGAGTGATTTCGGTCAGTGCGAGGCGAGTCCTGTGAATAGATACAGAAATAGGGTAGGAGGGATGAGGCTGGCGGGTCTGGTCAAATTGGAACAATTGGGGGAAAAGGCGGGGGGAGAGCGGGTTGAGAGATTCTTGGGCATGAATATGGTTGCGATGTTCATCCGTGGCTAAAACGGGGAGTTTTTGCGGGGGCTAAAGCCCCCTCACACATTGAATAGGGCTTTTACGGCACGACTGAAGTCGTGCCCTGACTCATTTTCTGACTATAGATAGATATCCCACCCATCGCGGAAAAAGACGCGATGGATGGGGCACCCGGCGAGGGATTTTTGGTTTAGTACAAAAGCAGCGAGTCAGCTTGCGCTTCGCGCAAATAGCGAGTCAGCTTGCGCTTCGCGCAAATAGCGAGTCAGCTTGAGCTTCGCGCAAATAGCGAGTCAGCTGGTCAGCGAGGGATTTATTGTGTGAGGTTTTGCGGGATGGGTAAATTTTGTATTTCATCGCGTGCGATGAGGTGGAGGATGTAGGCGCCGGCGCCGTAGCCGACCATGGGGAGGGCTCCGGTGGGCGAGCCGATGTTGCCGGGGAAGAGTTTGCAGGGAAGGGCGACGTACATTTCGGGGATGATGTTGTGGTCGGCGGCGGCTTTGGCGGTGATGCGAGAGAGGAGGGCGTCGGCTTCTTTGTTGCGGTGGATGTGGCGGTAGAGTTCGGCGAGGGAGAGGTCGGTGAAGACGAACTCCTGGCGCTCGTACCAATACTCGTAGATGGCGGGGTCGGTGTAGTTGCTGGTGACGCGGCGGTAGCCGCCGGAGGCGACTTTGAGCTGCTCCATGCGGTCGGCGGTGGATTTCATGATCTCGGGTGTTGCTGCGATACCGAGATTGAGGATGGGGAGGAGTGCGCCGTCGATATCGTTCTTGGGATTCTCTTCGAGTGTGCCGTGAAGCTTGCCATCGCGAACAAAGGCGGCTTGAAAACCGTTCTCCAGGTCACTCTCATTTGTCGTGAGATCAAGCGAGGTCTTGAAGTCGTTCATTGAAATTGCGAGGGGATAAAAGCTATCAAGGCCCTTAACTGCCATTGCTGAAGAGAAGGCAAAGTGTTTTTTGTCGGATTGATGCTCTTCCCAGATGGAGGTGTCGGCGGCGACGATGAGGCCGTTTCTGTAAGGTTCAAGGTTGGCGATGAGGGGTGCAACGATGAAGTCGCGTGCGGATTCGTAGACGGCGCCACGGTAGGTTGGGGTGGTGAGGAGTGTGGGGTCGTTGAATTTGAGTTGGTACTCGCCGAGGACCCAGAGGGCTTCGCCCCAGTTGTCGAACTCGATGTTGGGCTGGCCTTCCATGGTGAAGAAGGGTTCCTCTTCGCCGTCGCCGAAATAGCGGACAACGGAGATTTGGTAGTTGGCGTTGTTGGTGAGGGCGCGCATTTTGCCGGTGGGTTGGGCGTTGAAGTAGGCGAGGATGGCGGCGCGGGCTTCAGCCTGGTGGCCCATGCGGATGAAGGCGAAAGTGGCGTAGGCCATGTCGCGGACCCAGTGGGTGAAGAAGACGCCGTCGGGGAGTGCGGCGAGGATCATGCCGTTGTTGTGGCGGGCGGGGGTGTTGGGCTCGCGGGACTGGGCGATGCGGAGGATGGTTTCACTTTGTCGGTAGAGGTGACGCTCGGCTTCAGAGTGGAAGTGGACGGTGGGATTTACGCGCCAGTCTTCGAATTGGGATAGTTCGCGTTGGGCGAGTTGGCCGGGGGTGAGATTGGCGCGCCAGGTGTTGAATTCGCGAATGACGGATTCAAGATTAGATTCACTTTCAATCGAAATCAATGCCCATGAGTTGCAGGCTGAGAGCGGTTGGTTAGGTTGATGTGACGAGATTGTTTTGTCGAGCGGGATGAGAAGGAGTGATTCAGTGATGCCATCGAATTTAAGTAACTGAACTTCACTCCCGAGGATGGTGAGGGGTTTTTGCGAGAGGAGTTTATGTGCCCACTCGACTTGAAGGTGTGCACTGGAGTCAGAGTTGGGAGTGAAGGTAAGGATGAGGGTGTTTTGATTGAGGGCGAAGGGCATGAAGACGGAGCCGGAGCCGAGGGTGGAGTGGATGCGGATGAGGTGAGAGTCGGAGTCGTAATCGGCGGAGGGGTTTTGCGGGTTGGCGAGGCCGATGGAGGTGATGAAGTTGGTGGTTTCGATTCCTTCAGCGTAGGGGGATTTGGGATCGGGGGCGGTGTAGCTGTAGGGGTGTGCGTAGAACTTGGTGATGGCGGCGGATTCCGGAGAGACGACGGCGAGGCCGTAGCCGTTGCCTGTGGTGAGGTGGGAGGCGTGGGCGGGGAGAGCGAGGAGGGCGAAGAGGAGAGCGAGAATTGTGCGGCGCATGGTGAGGATAGTTTCCATGATGGAGGTGGGGAGTGCAAGGGTTGGCTGAGGATGACATACCGCAGGGGCTGAAGCCTTAGTAGTTTTTGGAAATGCAAAATGCGGGCATGAATGCCCGCGGTACCGCACGAAAAGCATTTATAGATAGTTGTATAACCCGCAGATCCTTCGACTACGCTCAGGATGACAAGCTATAAAAAACTGTAAAAGGCAACAACAAAAGCAACTGCAGATCCTTCGACTACGCTGAGGATGACAAGCTATAAAAAACTGTAAAAGGCAACAACAAAAGCAACTGCAGATCCTTCGACTACGCTGAGGATGACACGCTGTAACAGACAATAAAGAACTATCGATAGATACCCAGGTCCGCAAAATCGCGGGACCAGGGGCACCCGAATGTTTGAGTTGATTCAGGCGGGGAAGTAGGAGCCGATGGCGAGACGGCGGTAGGCGAAGATTTTTTGGATGTCGTCGCGGACTTTGAGGGTGTGGATGAGGCGGCCGATGGGGCCGAAGGGGAGTGCGTAGCGGACGCAATCGAGCATTTGCGTTCGGTTGCCGTGGGCGATGAAGCGGTGGGTGTGGTGCCAGAGTTTGTAGGGGCCGCTGAGTTCGATGTCGGTGAAGGAGTAGGGCGGGTTCCAGTGGATGATTTCAGTTTTCCAGTGGATGGGGATGCCGTGGAGTTTGATGCGGTAACGGATTTGAGTGCCTTCGACGATGTTGGGGGTGGAGATGGAGAGGATTTTGAAACCGATCCAGGGAGGCGTGATGGCTTCAAGATTTTGGGCGTTGGAGAAAAATTCAAAGACATCGTGGATGGGGCGAGGGAGCCATTGTTCCTGGCGGAGGGTATGAAAGCGCATGTTGATAACAGTTTCAATGATGGGAGTGGTGAGTGCAACGGACGGATGCGGATTGTTTTGATGGGATGAAAGATGTGCCTTTGGCAGCAGATTGTTTCGTTGATAGTTGAGTGCGGATTTGGATCACAAACGGCGTGTTAGCCAGCGCGCGCAAGTGGGCGAGAGAGTTTGCATTGCTGTTATTGCCATCCACGACAAAGTGAAATTTAATATTTTGCTGATGATCCAACGCGGGTATTTTGCCTTCACTTATTTAAGTGAGCATTTGCAGCAGTGATGAATACATACGCAATCAGGCGAGTAAGAATATAATTTAGCGAATGAAAGCCATCGCGAGCCAAGCGCAGCCGGAGCCAACGCCAATGGATGGGGCCAACCACGCAATCAACGAGGAGAGTTACGCAGAGATGCGCGCCACGGTAAAGCTCAAAAATCTTGAAGCGCGGCTTCAGCAGATAGGGAATCTGATGGTGGCGTATTCGGGGGGAGTGGACTCGGCATTTCTGGCGGCGACGGCGCAGCGAGTACTGGGAACGAGAATGCTGGCGGTGCTGGCCGATTCACCGAGCCTTGCGCGTAAAGATATGGCGGAGGCGCGGGGATTTGCAGAGGCGCAGGGAATACCGCTGCAAGTGATTGCGACAGAGGAACTGGACAAGCCGGAGTATGTGCGCAATGAGCCGGACCGTTGTTTCCATTGCAAGGCCGAGCTTTTTGGCGTGATGCAAACGCTGGCGCACGAGTTGGGATTTACAAGCATTGCGTATGGGATGAACGCAGATGACGGGCGCGATTACCGGCCAGGTCAACGCGCGGCAGAGGAGCGTGCGGTGCTGGCTCCGTTGGCCGAGGCAGGGCTGACCAAGGCGGAGGTACGCATGCTGGCTAAGAGTGCGGGCTACCCGTTGTGGGATCGTCCTGCGTCGCCGTGCCTGGCATCCCGGATTGAGTATGGGCGGGCTGTGACACGAGAGGCGCTGGAGCAGGTGGAGAAGGCAGAAGAAAGTTTGCGGCAGTTGGGATTTCGGCTGTTGCGGGTTCGACATCATGGCGAGGTGGCGCGGGTGGAGATTGGCCGCGATGAGCTGGAGCGCGCACTTTCAATGGAGATGTTTGATGCGATTGCAACGGCTGTCAGGCGGGCCGGCTTCCAGTATGTTGCGGTTGATTGCAGCGGATTCCGCTCCGGCTCACTGAATGAGATTTTGCCAGCGTCGCAGTTGAACGGTGATGCGCGATCACAAAGTGAAAGATAGAGCGGGGTAAGAATCACTGCCGATGAGAATTGGATACCTGGAATGTTTTTCTGGAATCAGCGGCGACATGCTGCTGGGCGGGCTTGTGGATGCGGGAGTTCCGTTTGCGTTACTTGAAGAGACGGCGGCGGCGCTCAATGTTGGGGCGCGGCTTGAGATGCGCAGAGTGAGCCGTGGCGGGCTGGCTGCCACCAAGGTAGACGTTCACACGCCGGATAAGGCAGAGAAGGGGCACGAACACGGCGCGCATCGCTCCTTGTCGAAAATTCTGGAGATCATTCGTTCTGCGCCGTTGCCGGAAAAAATAAAAGCGCGCAGCATGATGGCTTTTCAACTTTTGGGCGAGGCAGAGGCGAAAATTCATTCCATCCCAATTGAGAAGGTTCACTTTCACGAGATTGGCGCGGTGGATACGATCATCGATATTGTTTGCGCGGCGGCGGGTTGCGAGCAGCTTGGCGTGGAGAGATGGCTTGCTTCGCCTTTGAATGTGGGCAGCGGCACGGTTCTTTGCCAGCATGGAAGGCTGCCAGTACCGGCGCCGGCGACATTGGCGCTGCTTGGCGATGCGCCGATTTATTCAGCGGGTGAGCCGATGGAGCGCGTGACTCCGACGGGCGCGGTGTTGCTGCGGATGCTTGATGTGCGCTATGAGCCACTGCCGCCGATGCGCGTGAAGACTAGTGGTTATGGTGCTGGTGGGCGTGAGACGCCGGGAGAGCCGAACCTGCTGCGTTTGATTGTGGGCGAGAAAGCAGAGGAGAGCGGCGCAGAGAAGAGTGAAACTGTTGCGGTGATTGAGACGGTAATCGATGATTCCACGCCGCAGTTGATCAGCCATGTGAGCGAATTGCTGCTGTCGAATGGCGCGTATGATGTTTACCGTGCCAATGTGCAGATGAAGAAGGGCAGAAGCGGCGTCGCGATGACAGTGCTGTGCGCGCCTGATCTTGTGCCACGGATGCGTGATCTTCTGTTCCGCGAAACCACGACGATTGGACTCAGGTGGAGAATCGAAAACAAGGTTGCGCTGGCACGCGAGTTTGTTTCAGTTGCAACGCAGTGGGGCGCGGTGCGCATCAAGATAGCGCGCTGGCCCGACGGAAGAATTGCAAATGCCGCGCCGGAATTTGAAGACTGCCGCGCGCTTGCAACGGAGCACACGATACCGCTGAAGAAGGTGATACAGGCGGCGATGCAGGCCTTTACGCAGGGAGCTGACGGAAAGGAAACAGATTGATGGATCGTGCCGGCATTGAGGCATTGCTAGTGGCGCTGAGCGAAGGCCGCGCCAGCGTCAACGAGGCGATGGAGCGGCTGCGCAATTTGCCATTCGAGGAGCTCGGCTTTGCCAAGGTCGATCATCATCGCGCATTGCGCACGGGAGTGCCCGAGGCAATTTATGCAGCGGGTAAAACTACCGCGCAGGTGGCGGAGATTTTTCTGCGCATGGCACAAGCGGGCGGGAATGTGCTGGTGACCCGCGCATCGCGCGAAGTTTACGAGGCTGTTCATGCGGCAGAGCCACGCGCGGAGTTTCATGAAACTGCACGCGCGATTACGCTGACGCAAGCGCCGCAAATTCCCGGCAAAGGAATGATTGCCGTAGTTTGCGCAGGCACCAGCGATTTGCCGGTAGCAGAGGAAGCAGCGGTGACTGCGCGGCTGATGGGCAACACGGTGAAGCTGATAGCCGATGTTGGTGTGGCCGGGATTCACCGTCTGCTGGCGTGCAAAGACGCGCTGCAAACTGCGCGTGTGCTGATTGTATGCGCAGGAATGGAAGGCGCACTGCCTACCGTGGTTGGCGGATTGGTGAATGCGCCGGTGCTGGCTGTGCCGACGAGTGTGGGTTATGGAGCATCATTTGGCGGGGTGGCGGCGTTGCTGGGGATGCTGAACACCTGCGCGCCAAATGTTTCCGTCGTCAATATTGACAATGGATTTGGGGCTGCGTGCATTGCTTCGCTGATTAATCATATGTAACTGGGATTTTCGGCATCATGGCCGGATTCAACAAAGTTCCGCACGGAATCTTCTGAAACACAAGCCCGTGATGCTTATCACTGCCTCCGCGACACCTGTGCGCCAATGATTCTCCTGTACGGGAAACGCCAGCGCGCGACGTGCGGAGGAGACTCTTGTCCCATTCCCGATTACCGCTTTTGCGCAGAATCTCGCAGATATTTTTTCTGCTGCTTTTTCTCGGACTGCTGATCTTCACTTCGCTGCGTCCAACACCGGGCGCAACCGGCGATATTCATTTGCGCGCGCCGGTTCGACTTTTTTTTGAGATTGACCCGCTGGTCGCTCTGACCAATGCACTGGCGGGGCACGCACTTTACCGCGGCTTGATCTGGAGCTTGCTGATTCTCTTGCCCACACTTTTTCTGGGCCGGTTTTTTTGCGGGTGGATTTGCCCGATGGGCACGTTGCAACACTGGGTTGGCAATATGCCATCGGAATCCAAACGCGGCAAGCAGCGCATCGATTCAAACCGTTACAAGCGCTGGCAGACGGGCAAATATGTTTTGCTGATTGGGGGATTGGTTGCCGCATTTTTCGGATCGGCGGCGATTGGCTGGTTTGATCCATTCAGTTTGCTGGTGCGTTCCGTGGGTCTCTCGTTGCTGCCCGCATTCAATTTTGCCGTGCGCGCGGTTTTGTATCCGCTGGAGCACAGCCATATTTCATTCATCAAAGCTGCGGGCGAATCCCTTCATGCCGGATTGCAATACACCGTGCTTGATTTTCGTCAGCAGCATTTTGCGCAGGGCGTGATTTTAGGGGTTCTGTTCATTGGAATATTGCTGGCGAGTTTGCGCGTCACGCGGTTCTGGTGCCGGGGACTCTGCCCACTTGGGGCGTTGCTGGGCGCGGCTTCGCGCTGGTCCATCCTGGGGCTGCACAAGGATCCCTCGGCCTGCGACAAATGCAACCGTTGCCTGCTCAACTGCCAGGGCGGCGACGATCCAATCGGCGGCGTGCCGTGGCGCAAGGCCGAGTGCCTGATGTGCATGAACTGCGTGGGAAGCTGCCCGCATGGCAGCCTGGAGTTCCGCTTCTTCCGCAAAGAGCCAGAGGTGGCGACGCCGGACATTGGGCGGCGCAAAGCGGTTACCGGATTGCTGGCCGGTGCGGCGATGGTTCCGCTTTTCCGCGCCAACACGGGGATGGGGAAAAGCCGCAATGAAAAATTGCTGCGACCGCCCGGCTCGCTTGATGAAAACGATTTTCTCTCTCGCTGCATCCGCTGCGGCGAGTGCATGAAGGTCTGCCCCAACACCGCGCTCCATCCGACGCTGGAGCAGGCCGGGCTTGAAGGGCTGTGGACGCCGACGCTGGTGCCGCGCATTGGATACTGCGAACCGAGTTGCGTGCTGTGCTCTGAAGTTTGCCCGACGGGCGCGATCTGGCAGATTACTCCTCAGGAAAAAGGCTGGGTGGTTGGGGTGGGCAAGCAGCAGAGCCAGCCGATCCGCCTGGGAACTGCGTTTTATGATCGCAGCCGGTGCCTGCCGTGGGCGATGGCAACGGATTGCATTGTCTGCGAGGAGTGGTGCCCGGTTTCTCCCAAGGCGATTTATGTGGAAGAGGCGCAGGTGATTGATTCAGCGGGCAACACTAAAACGCTGAAACAGCCGCGCGTTGATCCCAGCCGCTGTGTTGGATGCGGTGCGTGCGAGTATGCGTGCCCGCTTCAGGAGCATCCGGCAGTCTATGTCACCAGCATCGGCGAAAGCCGTTCGCCGGGAAGCCAGATTTTGCTGAATCGTAAATCGTAAATGAGGCAGTGAAAGGAAACCGCACAGTGAAGTTCAACACAAAATTGATGCTTGTAGTGATTGCGACAGCCATTGTAATTGCGACATTGGGATCGGGTTGCAAGAAAGCCCCCGTGAATGCATTTCCGGCGTCGGGCGCTGTTGCCGGATGGGAAAAGAGCAGCGAGACGCGCACCTTTGCGGCCAAGGATTTGTGGCAGTACATAGATGGCGGCGCTGAAGAGTACATTGCAGCCGGAGTGGTTAGTACATCGACATCGGATTACAAGTACCAGGGCAAGCTGGAGGCGACGGTCGACGTTTACACGATGGGCGAGCAAGCGGGGGCGCGCAAAATTTTTGAAAGCGGGGAGACGAAAGAAGAGAAGACGGTGCAAGTGGGCGACGCGGGGCGCGCGTTGGCGCAGAGTGTCTTGTTCCGCAAAGGGCCCTATTTGGTTCGCATTGTTGCTTATGAGTCCACGCCGGATTCCGGGCAGGCATTGCTTGCATTGGCGCATGGAGTGGAAGCGAAACTTTGAATTGACCGGGAGCTAGCCCGGGCGAAGCAAAAGTTGGAAAAACAAGGACTGTGAGGAATGTGATGAGTAACCGCCGCGAATTTCTGAAGGAAGCCGCAACAGGAGCGCTGCTTCTTGGCGCGCAGAGCAAGCTTGGCATGGCCGCGATGATGGATCAGAACGGGCAACCAGCCAAGTCAAAAGTTGTAGTTGCCCGCGATCAAAACCTGCACAATCAAGGCGGGCAACTGGAAGAAAAACGAGTCATCGAATTGCTGGACCGCGCAATCGCTTCATACACGGGCCACGAAAAACAGATTGATGCCTGGAAGCATATTGTGCCGCAGGATAAGGTGATTGGCCTGAAGGTGAACGGGCTTGGGGGCAAAGGAATTTCAACCCATGCAGCGCTGGTGATGGCCATCTGCGAACGATTGCAGCAGGCGGGCGTGAAGGCGGGCAACATCGTGATCTGGGATCGCAATGCGAAAGATATTCAGGCATGCGGGCTCACTATTTCAACGGATCCGAATCGCGTACGTTGTTATGGCTCCGATGTGGCTGGATACGAGGAGGAAAAGTCGGAGTGGGGCATGGCGCGCATCAAACTCTCAAAGATTTTGACACGCGAATGCGCCATGGTCATCGGCTTGCCGATCCCCAAAGACCACAGTCTTTCCGGTGTCACCTTTGCGATGAAGAATATGTACGGCGTGATTGATCGCCCGCAGGATTTGCATGGCGGGGGCTGCAATCCCGGCGTGGCAGATCTTAACTGCATACCCGCAATACGCGAGAAGGTGCGCTTCACAATTGGAGACGCCATGAGTTCGGTCTATCAAGGCGGGCCGGGATTTGAACCGCAGCATCTGTGGCAGCCGAATGCGCTCATTGTGGGTGAGGATCGCGTGGCCGTAGACCATACAGCGTGGCAGATGCTTGAGCGCAAGCGCGCGGAAGTTGGTTTACCGACGCTCGAAGCCGCTGGCCGTCCGCCGCGTTATATTGCAACGGCAGCCGACAAGGCGCATCAACTTGGCGTCAATGATCCGCAACACATTCACTTGCTCGAAGTTTAGCGAGTTGCAGAAGCAAGGAGAACAACTATGGACCGGGAAGCCGAGCGAGGCATTGAGCAGCAAAAATTGGAGCAGCTAAAATCAACTGCGCCGGAGCAAAAGATGACGCGCCGCGATGCGATGCTTCAGCTTTTGCGATTGGGTGGAGTGGCCGCAAGTGCGGGTGCTGCGGCATTCTGGCTCAACGAGCACAGCGTTCGTCCGGTTCCGACAGTTCCTGAGCAGGCGCGCCGGGATCATCGCAGTGCGAGCGATCCACAACTGCCGCATCTGACGGTGGTGCAAGGCGGAGAGCCTCGGGCGTTGGTGCAGCGCGCGCTTGAAGATCTCGGCGGCATCCGTCGATTTGTGAGCGCCAACGATGTGGTGGTAATCAAACCCAACATCGCATGGGACCGCACGCCGGAGCAGGCGGCCAACACCAATCCTGAAGTAGTTGCCGAGGTTGTGCGGCAGTGCCGGCAGGCGGGAGCGAAGCGCGTCCTCGTCACCGACGTCAGCTGCAATGAGCCGCGCCGGTGTTTTCATCGCTCCGGAATTCAGGCGGCGGCATTGGCGGAGGGGGCAGAAGTGATTCTTCCTGATCCTGAACTTTTTCGCGAGGTGGATCTGGGAGGCGTGGTGCTCAAGAGCTGGCCCGTCTTTACACCCTTTCTTGAGGCCGACAAAATCTTCAACCTGCCTATCGCCAAACATCACGAGCTCACCGGCGTGACGCTGGGGATGAAGAATTGGTATGGGATTCTTGGCGGCCAGCGCAACCGGCTTCACCAGCAGATTCACCAGAGCCTTGCAGACCTTGCCAGCTTCATGTTGCCGACGGTTACGCTTCTTGATGGATATCGGATACTGATTCGCAACGGCCCGACGGGCGGCAACCTTGAAGACGTTGTGCTGAAAAAGACCATGGTTGCCGGAACAGATCCTGTCGCGATCGATGCCTGGGTGGCCAAAGCGTGGTGGAACCTTGACGCGGAACACTTGCCTTATCTGCAAATGGCGGCAGCGCGCGGCCTGGGCACAGTTGACTTTGAAAAGTTACACGTGAAGTTCAGCCAGTTATAGATTGAAGCTGAGTGCAGTTTGAAGCGCTAATCGAGGAGAAATGCATTTACGACCCAATGCAGGAAATTCCTGCGCAGCTGAGTTTAAACATGGGTAGTTGCATATCATTTTATGATGGTGCGCAGAAGGGGACTTGAACCCCCACGATCTTGCGTCCTGCAAATTTGAAATTCGCAATCAGCGAGATTGCAGGGAGTAGTCAGGTTGCAGCAAGCGGAAGAAGATTCACTCTACAGATATGGGAAGCCGCCGGAGTCGTGGGCCACATAGTCCGTTCTCTAATTAGCGCTCGCCATATGCGCCTTGAGCAGTTCCCGATCATGCAGCACTTCCTGATTGCCGGGATCGATTTGAAGGGCCTTCTGGAGAACCGCGTCGGCCTCTGTCATATGCGATTGGCGGGCGAGCAATTCGCTGAGATCGATGTAAGGCTTGATGAGTTTAGGCGCGCTTTCAATGGCCAGATTGAAGTAGTGCTCGGCGTCGGGGAGTTTGCCTTCGAGGCGATAGAGCAAACCTAAATTGTCCATCGCGTTGGCATCGCGCGGCTCGATGGCGAGGGCGGCCTTGAACTCCTGCTCGGCTTTGTCGGCCTCTTCGACGCTCACCTGTTTGCGGCCGACAGCCAGCGCTTTGCCTAAATTGACGTGGGCCTCGGCGTAATCCGGTTTGAGTTCGATGGCTTTGGAAAATTGCGTCGCTGCTTCGTCAACTTGTCCCTGCATGGCCAGCGCGATGCCGAGATTGTTGTGCGCCTCGGCAATTTTTGGATCCAGTTCGATGGTCTTGGAATACTCATCGACGGCCTCGCTCAAGTGGCCAGACTGGGCCAGCGCATCCGCATAATTTCTGTGCAATTCGGCTAACTCGGGATAGACCTCGAGCGCCACTTTAAAGTGATAGAGCGCCTCCTCGGTGTGTCCTGTCCTCATCAGAGCGAGCGCCAGGTTGCGATGTCCGCGGACGTAAGCCGGGTTGAGTTTTAACGCTACTTCGTACTCTTTGGCAGCATCGTCGGGCTTGCCGATTCTATCCAGAACAATGCCTAAATTATTGTGAGCGAGCGCGTCGTCCGGATATCGGACGAGCAGCGCTTGCCAGGCCTCGACGGCTTTATCCAATTGCCCATTGGCCGCAAATTCGCTGGCGCGGTCGTAATCCTTGTACATTTCTACGGCGGGCGTGGCGATATGCTGCATCTGGTCGGGTGCAATGTTGACGAACTCAGGAATGTTCACGGCGCGGTTTGATGCCGTGGCGTTGTCAATGAGAATTGCGGGACTGTCATTGCCCTGCTCGTCGATGTGGGTGAGAAACATTTTGGTGTAGGGGCCGCGGCTCTTCGACGAAAAAACCAGCCAGCGACCATTGGGCGACCAGCTATGCCAGGAGTTCATGGGAGTCATGTTGGCGTTGAGCAGGCGCGCCTTGCCGCCCTGCGCAGGGATGATGTAGAGCTTGCTGTCCGGGCGCATGAGTTCGCCGTTGCGGGCCTGGACAAAGACAATCCAGCGACCGTCGGGCGAGACCTTGGGGAAGGAGTTGCTCATGCCGTTGTTGGATGCGCCGAGGATGGGTTCTGCCTTGCCCCCGCGTCCCTCGTTGAAGGGAACCCGGTAAAGATCGTACTGCATTTGCAGTTCATTGGGGTCGTTGGCATAGGTTGCCTGCTTGGCTCCCGCAGGGTAGGGATCTTTGGCCTTGGCGCGGGAAAAGACGATGTATTTTTCATCGGGACTCCATACGCCGTTGGTTTGCACGTAGTCGGGATCGTCGGCGCCGGGCAGCGGATGGCGCTCGCTGGTGGCGCGGTCAAGCCATGCAATGATTCCGCGAGCCGGATAGAAGACTTGCAGAAAATGGTAATCCTTGAAGTTGGCAACGTAAGCATTGTTCACGGTGGGCCGGTCGGGGCGCGTCACCATGGTGAGCACATATTTTCCGGTGGGCGAAACCTGTGACATGAAAGCCACGCGATTGAATTTGTAGTGCTTCTCCTCGCTCGGATCCCAGTTGACCATATCCTTGGTGTCGATCGACATCTGCTGCTTGATGGGAACCAGCGCGTAGAGCCCCTTGTCGTTCTGCGGGCCGTCCATGTCCATGCCCATGGTCTTGCCGTCGAGCGAGAAGGAGTGGCAATTGGCGCAGGTGTGAATTTTTTCAATGACCACGCGGCTATCCAGCCGGCTGATATCGCGCAGCCGCCATTTGATGAGCGGAATGGCAGCCGGGGCCAGCGGCTTGATGACGCCGTGCTCGCTCTCGGATGGCATCAGCGGCACGTCGCGGTAGAAGATCGGCGCGCCCACAGGATCCTTCGAGGTTTGAATCACTGTTTTTCCCGTGGAAAGAAGCGCCGCGGAATCGGCCTGGCGGAAACCCGTGATGACGACGGTGGCAGGAGCGGTGACGGAGTGCTTCTTGATCTGCTCCCACGCGGCAGTATCGGGACGCCAGGAGTGAGACGCTTCCAGCTCCGGAGGCAACTTGGGCAGTTCGTTCACAGGCGCAACGCAACTCGGGTCGATCTCACCGAGATCCATTTTTTCGCCGGTGGATTCAAAATGCAGGGGAGCGGAACCATCGGCAAAGCTGACATCAATGCTCCAGCGGTCAGCCGATGCCGCGGGGTCATGCCACAGAAATGTTGGCGGCGTAATCTCCGGCGGAAAGATGGAGCCGGTGCGCGGGTAGTCGACCGTGACCTCCGCCGCAGCTTCTTTGTTTGCATGAACCGCTGGAATGACCATGCGCGGGCTGGGCACAAGTAACAGCACAGCTGTGAGAGCACAGCTTGCAAAGGCCAGCAACGCGGCGGCAATTCGGTTCATTCAAACTCCTTGAAACGAACGACTAGCAACGAACGTCCGGCACAGAAACGGGGAACTGTGCCTGACAGGGTGAGCGCAGGGCTTCGGTAACGATTTTAGCCGGGGCCGGCGGTTGTAGTCGAGACTCGCGGTTGTAGTCGGGGCTGGCGGTTGTAGTCCAGACTAGCCATGTGGTGCAAGGGGCCAGTGGCCAGGGGCAGCAGGATGTCTTCTTGGCTTCATGCCCAGTTCGTGTCAGACCTTGAGCATCCGACTACATATATTCATGATTCATCGTTTAAATGAACAGTGATGCGCATCACTCACGCGGATGAACGTTTTGATCAGAGGAGTGGTTCGACGGTTGGCGCCGCCATCATGAGAGAGCTAAGTGTGGATTCGCCCACCGGGTTCTCACCGCTCACTGACTCTGCGGGCGAGTATCATAGACGTGTAGCACCGCTCAATAAAACCCCACGGGAAATAACGCACTTTTTCCCTCTAAAAGAATTGGGCAAGGTTGAAAAAGAATTGGGCAAGATTGAAAAAGAATTGAACAAGTACTGATCAAAAAGGAAGCCGCCTCCGCGTGAAAACAGATTTGACAGTGAATTTGGCCGGGATTGAACTGGCCAACCCCATCATCGCAGCCAGCGGAACCTTCGGGTATGGAATCGAGTTTGAAGAGATTGTCGCGCTCGAAACCATCGGCGGATTTGTCACCAAGGGAATTTCCCTCAACCCCCTGATGGGCCACCCGCCCACGCGCATTGTGCAGACCGCGGCGGGGATGCTCAACGCAATCGGCCTGCAGAATATCGGCGTGGACACCTTCATTGAAACCAAGCTCTTCGAGCTGCGCCGCTATCCAAAAGCAAAAATCTTTGTGAACGTCTTCGGGTACACGGTCGCCGATTACCTGGCCGTGATTGAGCGGCTCAACGCCGCCGAAAATATTTGCGCGTATGAGCTCAACGTCAGTTGCCCCAATGTTCATGCGGGCGGAATGGCTTTTGGCTCCGATCCCGGATCGCTTGAGTACCTGGTCGCAAGAGCCCGCGCCGTAACCACGCGGCCGTTGATCGTCAAGCTCTCGCCCAACGTCACTTCAATCGCGCACATGGCGCGCATCTCGGCTGAAGCCGGCGCCGATGCGGTGAGCCTGGTCAATACTTTTTTGGGGATGGCGATTGATGCCGAGACGCGCACGCCGAGGCTGAGCAATGTCACTGGTGGACTCTCCGGGCCGGCGATCAAACCCCTCGCGCTGAGAATGGTTTATGAAGCCGCGCGTTCAATCAAGATTCCCGTCATCGGAATGGGCGGCATCACAACCGCTGAAGACATTGTGGAGTTCATGCTTGCCGGAGCCACAGCCGTGCAAGTGGGCACGGCCAGTTACGCCGACCCCTGCGCGACTGAAAGCCTTGTCAAATCACTCGCCGGCTGGTGCAAGAGCCACCAGATTGAGCGTGTCGCCAGCCTCACCGGCGCTCTTCAGGTTAAGCAAGCCGGCGAATAGCGCACAGCAATTAGGCGAATGCTGCGTCTAACTCTTGGTACAAATTGGCAGGAGGAATCCGATAAGCTACTCCCCGGTCAAATTTCCTCATTGACGCAAGCCGCCTGCTGGAAGACACTGAACTCGAAGACTACGTATCAACCCGGCATCTTCACCCGCCGGGCGCCTTTCGATCTCCCGCTGTTGCTTTTGGCCTGCATCAATGGGCCGCGCATCACCGCTCCACCCAAGGAGGCAGGATGAACGCAGCACTCGAATACATCGAAGAGTGGATTCCTGAACGCATGTCACCCGGCACAATCTTTGTGCTTGAATCGCAATCCAACATCGGCTCCGCGCAAAATCCGTACGTCGCAGTCATGAGCTGCCCGCGCTGCGGAACGATGGGATTGATTACGCGCCGGCAGCTTGTGGGCTCTGAAAGCATGATCTGCGGCGGCGACGTCTGCTCCGCCGAATATCAGTTGGATGGCGAGACCATTCACTATAGACCCGTCCAATAACCGCTCACTTCCCGCTCCTCTCACCGCATGCAAATTGCGGCGCGTCGCTGTGCATCTGTGCTTTCATCCATTAACATTGAATGTGTCGGATCTTCCTGAGTCGCGCGCGAATCAGGCATGCCCGGATGGCGAAATCGGCAGACGCAGCGGACTTAAAATCCGCAGGGAGCAATCCCATGGGGGTTCAAGTCCCCCTCCGGGCACCAGAAAATCAATGTACATTCAGTTGCTACTTTCTGATCCGCGCCGGCGTGGTCCATTACTGAGTGCATCCAACCCCCGATGATTCCACCACCGGTAATTTCAAAGGATTCTGCGATTGGAGCCCAAGATTTAAATTCTTCCAGAGTGCAAGAACCTTCTCCAAGGCCTCGCACTTCTCATTCACCGCCTGAATCTGCGGGGCCGTCGGCCTTTGGTCCGCTGCTTCCACGCTGTTCAGCAAGCGAGTGAGGTCGCGATTGAGAGGGCCGAGACCCGGAGCAGTCTTTGTGCCATTTTGAATTGCTCCCACTTGCTTCTCGATCCCGGCAGTGCTCTCCGGTTGCGCCTTCTTCTGTTGCTCAATGGCCGCATTGAGAATCTTGATTTGTTGAAATACGTCATAGGAGGCGGCAACGCCTTTGAGAAGGCGGCGAGCCAGCGCCAGTTGCGCTTCAAGGTCAGCTTGTGTCGCATGCACCCGAGGATCCAGCTTGACGACAAGCGGCTCTTTTACCGTGTTGCCGCCGACGGTCAACTCCACCGTATAAGTTCCCGGTACAACGAGCGGCCCCTGCGGCTGCTGCCTTGGCGTCTCATATGGAATCGCGTGGTCGGCCAGTGTGTATTCGGTGTACTCCAGAATGGGGCCGAAATACGAGGCCGGGAGAGTGCGGGGGGATTCATACCGCAGATCCCAGACGAAGCGGTGCAGGCCGCCGGTTTTGTCAACCACACCAGGTTTGGCAAACCAGTACTCGGGCACGTTTGGCAGCGGCAGATTCGGCTCTGTCGAGAGGCCCGTGAACTTCCGCACGACCTCCGCATTCGCATCGCGAATGGTGATGGTCACATCATCATCCGGCGTCGATTTCAAATAGTAATCCAATAGAACCCCATCCGGCGGATTCTTCGCCGTGGGTGTTTCAATCGGCAAAGGCGTGTCCTGATAGGTATCCCAGCGAACCCGCAGCGCGGTTGCGGGCTTGAAGAGATATGCCTGCGCTTTGAGCACTTCCGGAGTGAGTTGCCGTACCGGCGAGAGATCATCCAGGATCCAAAGTCCTCGCCCGTATGTAGACAGCACCAGGTCGTCCGCATGAATCTCCATGTCCGTTACCGGGGTTGCGGGCAGATTCAGCGTGAACGGATGCCAATGATCACCGTCATCGTAGGAGAGATAGACCGTCGAAGACGTTCCCGCAAACAACAAACCCTTGCGAACTGTATCTTCGCGAACGACGAGAACGCCTTCATCATTAGGCAATCCGTTCACGATCGGCTGCCAGGTGGCGCCGTAATCATGCGTGCGAAGAATCTGGGGCGCAACCGTCTCGCGGCTCGTGCCAATCGTCAGATACGCACTCGCTGCATCGTGATGCGAAGGCTCCACATACAAAATCAGCGACGGCGCAACCAAGCCGGGAGGCGTCACCTTCTGCCAGTGCAATCCGCCATCGCGAGTCAATTGCAGCAGCCGATTGCTGGTTCCTGCCCACATCACCTTTGCGTCCACTGTCGACGCGGCTAACGCTTCGATTGCCGGCGGTCGAGGCTTGTCCGGATTTTTCTCCGATTCATCGACGCCATTCCATTCCGTAAGATCAGGGCTCACCTGCTGCCAGGTTTTTCCTTCGTCCACAGTCTTCAGAAGATACTGCGTGCCCATGTAGAGAGTCTTTGGATCGTGCGGCGAAAAGAACAGTGGCGGCATCTGGGCCACTCTATACTTGTCACCCTTTTCGAAGACGGTCGCCGTTTGCCCTGTCTTGCTGTCGTAGCGGACCACTGTCCCATACCATCCGCCGGAGTACACCCAGTCCGGATGCAGCGGATCGGGCGCGATATAACAAAATTCAAAGCCTCCAATTGAAGTTACATCCGCAGGTGTAATTTGCCCCTTGTCGCTGCGGCTCGGCACTGACTGAGTACCGCTATCCTGCTGGGCCGCATACGTCCGATACGGAAAGGCATAGTCAGTTGTCACATGGTAGAACTGCCCCGTTGGCTGATTGAACCATGAACTCCACGTCTGGCCTCCATCCACGCTCAACACCGCTCCCTGGTCTACGCCGAGCAGCATGCGCTTCGCATTGTTCGGGTCAATCCATAGCACGTGAAAATCATCGCCCGACGGCGCTCCAACGTAAGCCTCAAAGGTGTGGCCGCCATCGCGCGAACGATACAACGAAGTCTGCGCCACATACAGAACATCCGGATCTTTGGTATCGACGAAGATGCGGCTGAAGTACTCATTGCCAACGATACGCGGATCCTTTGTCGATTGCGTCCACGTCTCGCCGGCATCGTTGGAGCGATAAAAACCCTGGTTCATCACTGCGTACAATTGCTGCCCCTGAGTTCCCGGAGCCACTGCAATTCCCAATCGCCCGCGAGCATGATCGGGCAGTCCTTTCGCCGCCAGTAGACTCCAAGTCGTACCCTCATCAATCGACTTGTAGATGAGCGAGTTCGCATCTTTCCCCTTGGCCTCAGGCGTATCAGGGCTCGATGCCGGAACATACATAGACGCATACAGCACTTTGGGATTGCCGGGATCAACCTCCAGATCGAAGACGCCAGCGCTGGCGTCGTTCGTCAAAGTCTGCGTCCAGCTTTTGCCTCCGTCGGTCGATTTGAAAACTCCCCGTGGAGTTGAAAATGTCTTGACCGGAAGAGGCCGTGAAAAGACATACACGCCGATCGAGTTCGCCCCTGCAATCAGGATATTCGGGTCCTGTGGATCGACAATGACCGCTTGAATGAAGCGGGTCTGATCCAGTCCAATGTGGGTCCATGTTTCTCCCTCATCGGTGGACTTATAAACACCATTTCCGGGAGTCTGCTCGCCAGTCCCGGCAAAGATCGTCTTCGAATTTGAAGGAGCCACGGCCAGCGCGCCAATCGATGCGACACGTTCCTTATCGAAGACCGGCTTCCACACATGGCCGGCATCGGTTGTCTTCCAGATGCCACCGCCCGGTGTGCCGAAGTAGTAGACGCTCTGGTTATCGGCGACACCCGCGACCGCACTGACCCGGCCGCCGCGAAACGAGCCGATTAAACGCCAATGCAATGCGTCAAGAGCACTTGTGTCCATATTCTGCGCAATAGAAGTCAACCCGCCAAGCAGAACGGTTAGAACGAGCAGTGATAAACGCTTCAAGATTTCTCCTCTATCAAATGGCGGCGAGCTGTTTAGACCCATATTGCAGGAGTCAGGCAACTCGTTCGCGACAAATTTTCATCTGGGCCACTGGAGAAAGTATCTCGCAAAAAAGAGATTGCGCGAATCTAATTTTGCGTTCTTGATTGTAAATCGGCGGGCGGCCTACCCTTAGCTCTCACAGGAATGTTCCACTCTTGTTATCCAGGCCACGGAACGAGAGCGCAAGCACTTTACAAGTTTCGCATGGATACTTGCAAAGGTGATTGCGCTCTGGTTCACATCGTTCTTAAAGGCCAGGAGGTGGCGGCACTGCATGGAGAGCTCGCTGGTAGCCCTCTCTGAATCCATGCCGGTAATCCGCCCATGCCGGCACTGGAACGGGAGGAGTGCGGAACTTGGGATGCTTCGCTGCACCCGGTGGCCGTCCGTTGCGCATGTCTGCCTGAGCAGCCAGGAATCCATCGTGAAAACCCTGCTGCGCAATCTGCGCATATGCCGGAGGCGGCGGAGGCGGTGGTGGATAGTATGCGACCGGCTGCGGATGCGAGCAACCAGCCAGAATGACCGGTATCAGCAGTACTGATAACGTCAAATATTTTTTCATCACAAGTATTTCCTCTTTCTTTGGAAGATTCGCAGCCTCTGCGGCCTGCGCAAGTTTGCGTTTCATCTGGTCTCATTGGGATTTGGTCAAACAGGGATTCACATGTGCGGGCGGATGGCACCCAGCCATTTTACGCACACCAACTCTGACCCCATTCTCAAAAAAGAGTTGCTCGATGGAAATTATTTTGGAGGCGCAAGCGACTCAGCGGGTGAGTGGCCCATCCCTTGAATCGTACTTTGATATAAGGGTGGGATTCAGGAATCTAACCTTACCTGTTTTTGTTCTGCTTCTCTTCTAGTAATTGGAAGGGTCACTCACCAACAAATTGTTGACGATCAAACTTGATTCTCATGGACAAAACTGATTCTCAACCGGGTCCGTGTCGCTTTGGCAAAACGTTCCAGCGTCCGTGTTGAGGGCAGCACTTTTCCGCTTTCAAGCCGCGCCACCACGGCCTGAGTCGTACCCATCGCCTCGGCTACCTCTGATTGCGTCATTTCGGCGTCAGCCCTGGCTTTGATCAGCGCCGAGGCCAGAGCAAATTCCTTGTCCAGAGCATCATAGGCAGCCTTATATCTGGCGTCCTTCTTCCACTCTGCGAATGAAACTTCAACGGGGATAAATTTGGTCTTCATAAAAGCTCCTTCGCCTTTTTCAGCGATTGAAGAATATCTTTGCGCGGCGTCTTCTGCGTCTTTTTTGTAAAAACGTGAACAATGATGATTCGTTTGCCGGAAGCTGTGATGTACACAGCTCTTGCAATCCCGCTCTTGCCTTTCAAGCGCATTTCCCAGAGCGGACCTTCAAGATGCTTCAAATAAGGTTCGCGGACACGTTCGAGTCCATGCTCTTGAATCAGCTCTACGATGCGTTGGAAGTTGGCGCGAAGATCAATAGGCAACGAGTCCAGCGCCTCTTTTGTCTCCGCGTCTACGAAGCAAATGAGCCATGGCATCTATTGATTATACCTTTTTTGCAATAAGTTACAAATTCTATCTCTCACCCGCCCACTTTTTGCTTGCCGGGGTGACTTGTGCCTGTTCCCTGAACCCTGGATTTTTTCAAGATGGCTAACTGTATAGTAAACATCACCCATTTTTCGCACAAAAACCGGTATATCTGCGTCGAATTTTTCCTTAAAAATGTTTACATCTACGTCGACACGACAAAGCCAACAAACAAAAAATCCTCCGATATAGCCGGAGGATTTTTGTGTTGAGGTGAAGTTGATTCGGTGCATTTGCGCCAACGGCGCGTCTGCTGCATGCAATGCGTTAGGCGCGGACGGGCTCGGCGGCGTTGACTTTGACCGGGGTGAGCCAGCCGAAGCGGTCGGGGCGGAGGCCATTCGCGATGCCGAAGAATTCGTCGGCGATTTGCTTGGTGAGAGGGCCGGTGTTGCCATCGCCGATGAGAATCTTGTCGATCGAACGGATCGGCGAGACCTCGGCCGCGGTGCCGGTGAAGAAGACTTCGTCGGCAATGTACAGCAGTTCGCGCGGAATCGGCTGCTCAATGACGGCCAATCCGAGATGGCGCGCGATGGTAAGCACGCTGTCGCGGGTGATGCCGGAGAGAGCCGAGTTGCCGAGCTGTGGTGTGTAGAGAACACCATTGCGAACGAGGAAGATATTCTCGCCCGAGCCTTCGCTGACCAGGCCGCTGACATCAAGCGCGATGCCTTCAGCGTAGCCGTTGGCGTCCGCTTCCATGCGGATGAGCTGAGAGTTCATGTAATTTGCGCCGGCCTTGGCGAGCGCGGGCATGGTGTTTGGCGCGAGGCGGTTCCAACTGGAGATGCAGACATCAGCGCCGCCCGATCCGGCAACGTATTTGCCCCAGGGGAAGTTGGCGATGTAGGTTTCGATGGGAGAACCTTTGGGGTTGACGCCGATTTCGCCATAGCCACGGATGACGATGGGACGAATGTAGCAGGGCGCGATTCCGTTGGACTCGATGACGTCGACAACGCCGGCGCAAAGCTCGTCGAGGGTAAAGGGAATCTGCATGCGGTAGATTTTTGCTGAATCGAGCAGGCGCTGCATGTGCTCCGGAAGGCGGAAGACAGCTGCGCCGGTAGGCTGGCCATAGCAACGGATGCCCTCAAAGACGCTGGAGCCGTAGTGGACGACGTGGCTCATGATGTGGATGTTGGCTTGTTCCCACGGGATGAGCGTCCCATTGTGCCAGATTTTTTCGGTAGGTTGGATGGGCATTTTAAAAAAGCTCCTTGAGGTAAAACAAACGACACTTTAGGGTAACGCGAGCGGGGGGAGGCTGTCACATGCACAAGGTAATGATGGATCAGGGAACAGCGGTGATGTGTCTGGCGTCCAGCGTTTAGAATCCCTCTCATCAATAGGTTTTCAAAGGGTATGGCTTCAGCTACTGCATTTTTCTGGAAGGTCTGCGCTTGATCCTGTAAGCTGGTTCGATAATTGGAGGTCTGTTGTGAACAAAACATTGTGGACGTTTCAGATTCTGCTCGCGCTGTTATTTTTGTTTGCAGGTGGAGCCAAATTCTTTATGCCGATTGATCAAATGACCAAGGGCCTGCCGGCAATGCTTGCCAACGCCTCTTTCGTACACTTTATTGGCGTGTGCGAGGTGTTGGGTGCGCTCGGCCTTGTTCTTCCCGGTTTGTTGAAAATCAAACCCGGGCTGACGGTCCTGGCAGCCTGTGGATTGGTGATCATCATGATCGGTGCGATCGTGCTTTCGGCGCCTCAAGGCATTGGCATGGTAGTTTTTCCGCTGGTGATTTGTTTGCTCTCGGCCTTCGTTGCTTACGGCCGCTGGCGACTCAGGCCGCTCTAGAGAAAATGAACTGAATCCGCGCGAGCTAACCATACGCCTCGGGCGTCACTTTGTTTGAACAAGCTATGCTTGAACTCATCCCATGAGCACGCCGCCCAAAAAAGCTGCAACTCGCCGCCTCTTGCCTGGCCTTTCCGTGAAAGATGGCTACACGGTGCATCCCTTTGATCTGAAGTATGGAGTGCGCACAAGCGGGTTGATTGCCGGGCGGCATTTGGGCGTGGGCCATGCGCACGACAAACACAATACGGCTTACTACGGTGTGGCGCCTTCAGTGTTGAAGGGGCTTGTCAAGGTGTGGCGCGAAAGCGGGCCGCTGGGAAGCGTCGAGGAAACCACCTTCGTTGATATCGGGGCCGGCATGGGACGCGCAGTCTTGCTGGCGGCGGAAATGCCATTTAAAGAAGTGATTGGCGTGGAGTTGCACAAGACCCTGGCGAAGATAGCAGAGAAAAACCTGGCCCGCTGGAGAGAGTTGGGCCGCGCCAGAACATCGATGAGGGTGGTCAATATTGATGTGCTGGAGTTCGAGTGGCCATCGGGCCCCTGCGTCGCCTTCCTCTTCAATCCCTTTGGAGCTGTAGTCATGCGGAGGCTGATGCTGAGGATGGCAGAGGTGTTTGAGGGGCGGCAGGGCGAGTTGGATTTGTTGTATGTGAATGATGAGCAGGAAGTGGTGATTGAGAGACAGAAGGGCTGGAAGAGATTTTTTGTAGGAAAAATTCACCGCTCGCGTGAGGATGCGATTGCGGATCACCGGATTATGGCGAATCAGCCGGAGGGTGAGTATGCGAGCACGAATAGTGAGGATTGCTCGGGGTGGAGGTGGGTGGGGAAAGAGCGGAGTTAGCGCATGCTGCGTGTGGTTAGCGGAGTTGGCGGAGTTAGCGACCAGGTAACCGATTCTCATCTTGAATATTTAATGCATAGACATTGATGAAAATAATTTGACTAAAGTTGCGTACAATTACGGCTTTCTGTTGACGTGAGAGGCTGCGAAGGGGAAAGCTGTTAGAGGAATAAATTTTTGAATGATCTGGCTGCGAAATTGCAGCCGGATGCAGGGCAATTTTTGCAATTTTGGAGATGGAATTGAGAGAGCCGCAATTGATATTGGGAGTGGGGGAGCTGCTGTGGGATATGCTGCCGGAGGGTGCACGTTTGGGTGGCGCGCCGGCGAATTTCAGCGTGATGGCAGGGAGGCTGGGAAACCATGCGATGATTTTGAGCCGCGTGGGGAATGATGCGCTTGGTGAGAAGGCGTTGGATGTTTTGCGGCCGTTGCCGGTGGATACGGATGCGGTGCAGATGGATACGCGTGTGGAGACGGGCCGCGTGACGGTGGAGTTCATAGATGGTCAGCCGAGTTATGTGATTCATCAACCGGCGGCATGGGATGAGATAGAGGCGTCGGAGGAGTGGCTGCTGCTGGCGGGGAGGGCCGATGCGATTTGCTTTGGATCGCTGGCGCAGCGGAGTGATGAGGCGAGAAGGACGATTGAGCGATTGGTGGGTGCGAGCGGCGTTGGGTGCGTGCGGGTTTTTGATGTGAACTTGCGAGAGCCGTTTTATTCGGCTGAGGTTCTGGCGTCGTCGATTGATTTGGCGACGGTGGTGAAGATGAATGACGCGGAGGTTCCGCTGGTGTTGGGATTGATGGGGCTGGCCGGGTTGGGCGCGCATTTGGATGGAGATTCGCGAACGTCGCCGTGGGACAAGTACAGGTTGAGAGTTGGAGCGGAGAGATTGCTGGGTGAGTATCCGCGATTGGAGATGGTGGCAATTACTTGCGGAGGGAATGGAAGCTTGCTGGTGCGTCGCGGTGAGTGGCATGACCACAAGGGGATACCAGTGACGGTGGCGGATACGATTGGCGCTGGAGATGCGTTTACTGCGGCGATGACAAGTTATTTGCTGAAGGGTGCGAGTTTGGCGCGATTGAATGAGGCAGGGAACCGGTGGGGAGGATTTGTGGCTTCGCAGAAAGGAGCGATGCCGGAGATTAGTGATGAGGTCATGGAGGAGATGGAGAGGGAGATTGAGAGAGAGGGACTGAGGGACTGAGGGACGAAGGGACATAGGGACATAGGGACAAAGGGAGATAGGGACTAAGGGACAAAGGGACAAAGGGACTAGGGACTAGGCAGCAGGGACTAGCCGATGAACGAGGGAACAGACCGCGGAAGGTTTTGGAATTGATGAGAGAAATTTGTCGAGATACGCGGATTTTATTTTTATTGGTGGTGCTATTTTTTAATTTACAGGAAGTGAATGCGCAGAAGGGTCAGAGTGCGGCGACGATTTGGCCTCCGAAGGCGATAGCGCCATTGCCGCATGGCGAGGGTGCGCGGAGGATGGGTGAGCGGCTGCGCGCGATATTTGCGGCGACGGATTGGAAAGCGGAGCCGAATAAGCAGGCGGAAAGAATTCCATACTACGAAAATTTGCTGAAGCAGAAGCTCAACGTGCGCGATGAGGTGACGGTGCGCATGGAGTTGGGCAATGAGCAACTGCGCTCTGGATTCAGCGCGGAGGCAGTCGATAATCTTGAGATTTTGCTGAAGCTGGTTGAGGCGCATGCAAGCGAGGTTCCACGCACGGTTTTGTTGCAGACGCATAAGGAATTGGCGCTGGCGTATTTGAGATTGGGCGAGCAGGAGAATTGCATTGGGCTGCACAACTCATTCTCGTGCGTGTTTCCTCTGCGGGGCGAGGCGAGGCACACAAAGACGCGGGGGGCGGAAGGCGCGATTCGCGAGTACACGAAAGTGCTGGAGATGGATCCTGGCAGCGACCTTGCGATTTGGCTGATGAATATTGCGTATCAGCAGTTGGGGCGGTATCCGCAGGATGTACCGAAGAAGTGGCTGGCAGCGCCGAATTTGTTTTCTTCGGAGTATGACATTGGGTATTTTCCTGAAGTTGGCGCGCTGGCGGGGGTGAATGCATTTGCGCGCTCTGGCGGTGCGATTGTGGAGGATTTTGACGGGGATGGGCTGCTGGACATCCTGATCAGCTCGTCGACGCCGTTGGATCATATGCATTTTTTTCATAACAACGGGGATGGGACATTCACGGACCGGACAAAAGAGGCAGGGCTTTGGGATGAGCTGGGCGGATTGAATTTGAGCCTGACGGATTACAACAACGATGGACATCCGGATGTGCTGGTGTTGCGTGGCGCGTGGTGGGGAAGTTTTGGCGAGTACCCGATGAGCTTGCTGAGGAACAACGGGGACGGGACATTTGATGATGTGACGGAAGAGGCGGGTTTGCTGACGGCGGGACCGACGCAGGCTGCGGCGTGGGCAGATTATGACGGCGACGGGTGGCTGGATTTGTTTGTGGGTCATGAGTCGGGAGAGCACTTCAGCAACTATGCGCTGGCAGGTGGGGATCATCCGTGTTTGTTATTTCACAACAATCATGATAGGACGTTTTCATTGGTGACGGCGCCGGGAGCAGATAAGCATAGCGAAGGAAAGACACCGGATGCGGCGCTCAAGCCAGGCGCGAATCTTGGATATGTGAAGGGCGCGGCGTGGGGAGATTACAACAATGACGGGCGGCCTGATTTGTATTTGTCGACGATGTTCGGCCCGAGTTTTTTGTTCAGGAATGACGGGCCGAAAGATCCGAAGCATCCTGAGACGGGGGAATGGAAGTGGACGGAGGTGACGGAAGAGGCTGGATTAGGCGGCGATCGTTACACTTTTCCGACGTGGTTTTTTGATTACGACAATGATGGCTGGCTTGATTTGTTTGCGGGCGGTTACTCGACGAGTTCGATGGAGGATGTGGGGAAGTTTGAGTTGGGCAAACCTAACAAAGCATCGGTTTCACATTTGTGGCACAACAATCATGATGGGACGTTCACGGAGATGCCGCGTGCGCTGGGTTTGGACAGGGCGATTACAACGATGGCGGCGAACTTTGGGGATCTGGATAATGATGGCTGGCTCGATGTGTATTTGACGGGTGGAGAGCCATCGTATGAGTGTTTGGTTCCGAAACGGATGTTCAGGAACGATCATGGAAAGTATTTTCAGGATGTGACAACGTCGGGAGGATTTGGGAATCTGCAGAAGGGTCATGGAGTTGCGTTTGCCGATATTGAGAACACGGGGAACGAGGATATTTTTCAGAAGCTGGGTGGAGCGTATCCGGGGGATGGGTACTACTCGGTGCTGTACCACAATCCCGGACATGGGAATCACTGGATCACGCTGGCGCTGGAAGGAGTGAAGACGAATCGCGCGGCGTATGGAGCGCGGATCAAAGTGACGATAGAAGAGGGTGGTAAGACGCGTTCGATATACCGCGCGGTGGGGTCGGTCTCAAGCTTTGGCGGAAACCCGATGCGGCAACACATTGGAGTGGGACAGGCGACGGTGGTGAAGGATATTGAGATTTGGTGGCCGGTGAGCGGGGAGAGACAGCACTTCAGAAATGTGGCGATTGATAGTGCGTATCACGTGAAGGAAGGCGTGGAGACGCTGGAGCCGATTCACTGGAAGCAGTTTGAGATTGGGAAAGAGAAGATTGCGAAGCCGCTGGAGATGGAGGATATGCCGGGGATGCATTGAAGGCAGGGACATAGGGACAAAGGGACTAAGGGACAGAGGGAATGCATTCGGGAGATGGAGATTTGTTTGGGTTGGGAGATAGGCAGCGAGTCAGCTTGCGCTGCGCGCAAATAGCAGGTCAGCAAGTCAGCAGTTTTGTTGTGTTATTGAGCGTGATGATGAACTGAATGTGAGTCCATACTAAAAGCAACTGCAGATCCTTGGATTCCCCCTTCTACTCGTTGCACTCGCTCAGGGTTCGGTCAAGATGGCACTTTAATGATGACGCCAGATAAGCCGGTTAATTATAACCAGATAGTAAACATAAATTAGGGGTGTAATTGCTATCTGGTTAGCCATCCTGGAAGCGGATTTGGAGAAATTCAGGGGGAATAGAAGGCGTAAAAATGGCTTATAAATGACAATGTTTATTTGAATATATGAATAGACAAATGTGGATTGAATCGTATATATTTATTTCATTCAGATGAAATGATTTCGCCCGGGGGTAGGTTAGGTTGGGAGTGCTTTGGGCTCGCCCGGGGATAAACGGGAGTACATTGCCGCGTCCGGTAGTAGAAATTTTGATGATATTTGCGCATCAATTCATTGATGATTTTGAAAAGGTGAGTGAGAGAGATGGCAAGACGCAAGACGACAAGCACGCTGGCACCGCCAACGAATCTAGGCGCGGCTGAGGGGAAACAGGTCAAGCACAAGCTGGTTTATGAGTATCTATATGGGAACATTCAATCGGGTGCGCTGAAGGCGGGAGACCGTTTGCCGAGCGAGTCGGAGCTGGGGGAGATGTTCAGCGCGTCGCGCATAACGGTGGCGAAGGCAGTCTTGGAATTGCAGCGGATGGGGCTGGTGACGCGGCGGCCGGGCGCTGGAACGCATGTGTTGGCGCAGAGGCAGGCGAGCGGGTACACGTTTGGATTGCTGATTCCCGAGCTGGGTTTGACGGAGATTTTTGAGCCGATATGCCATGGGATGATGCGGACACCGTTTGCGAGGCCGGATGCGCTGCTTTGGGGGAATGCGTCGGGATCGGTGCGGGAGAGCGCGAAGGAAGCCGAGCAGATGGCGCATTCATATATTTCGCAGGGTGTTTCAGGGGTGTTTTTTGCACCGATGGAGTTGACGTCAGAGAAGGATACGGCGAACCAGCGGATTACGCGGATGCTGGAGCGGGCGAAGATTCCTGTGGTGTTGCTGGACCGGTGTTATATGCCATATCCGGAGCGGTCACATTTTGATTTGGTGGGCATTGATAACCGTCGAGCGGGTTACATAGTGACGCATCACTTGCTGAAGCAGGGGGCGAAGCGGCTGGTGTTTTTGGGCGAGGCTGGCGCGGCGCCGACGGTGGATGCGCGGATTACGGGATTCTATGAGGCGCTGCGCGGAGAGGGGATATTTCCGGAGCAAGATTTGGCGTGGCGCGGGAGCCCGGTGGATGAGGCGTTTGTAAAAAGGATGATGAGCGAGGCGCAGCCGGAGGGAATAGTATGCGCGAATGATCTGACGGCGGCGCGGTTGATGCAGACACTTCAGGGGCAGGGAGTGGCGATTCCTGAAGAGGTGCGGATAGTGGGGATTGATGATGTGAAATACGCGAGTCTGCTTTCAGTGCCGCTGACGACGGTGCACCAGGATTGCCCGGGGATTGGAGCGCTGGCGATGGCGACGATGCTGGAAAGGATTGAGCATCCGGAGTTGCCAATTCGGGATGTGAATGCACCGATCTGGCTGGTGGAGCGGAGATCATGCGGAGCATTGCATGCAGCAGCCGCGCCTTCGGCGCAAAAACTTTGAATTCAGTTACTGGATGATTGGTCCTTAACGAAGAGAACGCCCATCTTTATTTGGTGGGCGTTTTTGTTTGTGATGGCGGCACAATATTTATTGTTGGGGGTCGGGGG
>VFSW01002018.1_pt1 | contig 30739 bp, 24 predicted proteins | sample 5358111 | NCBI WGS metagenome assembly VFSW01 (sample SAMN11554181, study PRJNA540505) | mine drainage metagenome | isolation source: sediment from site ElyBrook_90M | place: USA: Ely Copper Mine, Vershire, VT | collected 2017 | reverse complement strand
CAGTACATCAAGAGCCCGGAGGAATGGAAGCCCATTGCCGGCAGCCTGGAGGCGATCGCGCGCTTCACCCAGGCGGGCTTTCGCGTGGTGGTCGCGACCAACCAGTCCGGCCTGGGGCGGGGCTTGTTCGACATGGCCACGCTCAATGCCATGCACGACAAGATGCACAAGGCGGTGAACCAGCTCGGCGGGCGCATCGACGCGGTGTTCTTTTGCCCGCATGCCCAGGACGCCGGCTGCGCCTGCCGCAAGCCCAAGCCGGGCATGCTGCTGGAGATTGCCGAGCGCTTCAACGTCTCGCTCGCGGGGGTGCCGGCAATCGGCGATTCGCTGCGCGACCTCGAGGCGGCGAGCGCGGCGGGCGCCCGGCCCGTCCTGGTGCTGACCGGCAAGGGCGAACAGACGCTCAGGTCGGGCGGCCTGCCCGAAGGCACCGAGACCCATCGGGACCTGGCCGCCGCCGCGCTGGCGCTCGCCGCATGATGTTCCTGCGCGCGCTCGTCTACTACCTTCTCCTGGTCGTCATCGTCGTACCCTATTGGGTGATGGTGATGTGCGTGGCGTGGCTGCCGCGCATCCCGCGCTGGAAAATCATCGCCGGCTGGCCGCGCCTCGCCGCGTGGCTGGCGATCTACGTGCTCGGCATCCGCTACGAGGTGCGCGGGCGCGAGAACATTCCCGCCGAGCCGGTGGTCATCCTGTCCAAGCATTCCTCCGCATGGGAGACCCTCGCCTTCTCCGAGATCTTTCCGCCGCATGTCTACGTGATGAAGCGCGAGCTGATGTGGCTGCCGTTCCTCGGCTGGGGGCTGGCGCTGTTCAATCCGATTTTCATCAATCGCGCCGACCGCAAGAATGCGATGCGCCGCATGGTCGAGATCGGCAAGGAGCGATTCGCGCAGGGTTTCAACATCATGATCTTCCCCGAAGGCACGCGCATCGCCGTCGGCAAACGCGGCAAGTACAAGCTCGGCGGGGCATATATCGCAGTGCAGACCGGGGCGCGCGTGCTGCCGGTCGCGCACAACGCGGGACTGCTGTGGCCGCGCAACTCCTTCCTCAAGCACCCGGGCAAGGTGACGGTGGTGATCGGCGAACCCATAGCCAGCGCCGGTCACACGCCCGAGCAGCTGATGCACAAGGTCGAAGACTGGATCGAGAGCCAGGTAGACATCCTGGTGCGAGCGGAACGCACACATGCAGCTTGAACTGCCGCTGGCGACCGCACCCGCAGCCGCGCCGACGGGCACGCTGCGCTACATCCAACTCGGCAGCGAGATCGTGAGCTACCGCTTCCGCCGCGCCCGCCGCCGCTCGATCGGAATAATGATCGACGACGACGGCCTGCGCGTGGCGGCGCCAAACCATGCGCCGATAGTCGAGGTGGAAACCTTCATCCGCGAAAAAGCGCGCTGGGTGTTGAAAAAGCTGTCCGAGTGGCGCGCCGCGCCCAAGCCGCCGATGGTAAACTGGAGCGAAGGCTCGACCATCGCCCTGCTCGGGGTGCCGGTGACCATTGCGCTGCTTCCAGATCGGCGCGGCATCAGCCTCGAACATGGACAGCTTGGCATCGGCCTTGCGCCCCGCGGCGAACCGGCCGCGCTAAGAAAGCGCGGCATCGCCTGGATCAAGGAGCGAGCGCGCGCGCTGCTGGGCGAGCGCCTCGCGCTGTACGCGGCCAACCTGGGTGTGCCCACGCCGTCGCTGGTGCTGTCCAATGCGCGCACGCAGTGGGGCTTGTGCCACCAAGACGGTCGGGTGCGTCTCAACTGGCGCCTGATCCACCTGCCGCTGCACCTGGTCGATTACGTGGTCGCGCACGAACTGGCGCATCTGCGGGAGATGAATCACTCGGCGCGCTTTTGGGCTGTGGTCGGGCGCCTCTATCCGGATTACCAGCAGGCGCGCATCGAACTGCGTCACTGCAACCACCGACTGCCGATTTTATAGGAGGGAACGCCGTGAGAATGCTGCATACGATGCTGCGCGTGGGAAACATGGAACGTTCGGTGAAGTTCTACACCGAGGTCATGGGCATGAAGCTGTTGCGCACTACCGACCGGCCGGAGCAGAAATACGCGCTCGCCTTTGTCGGTTACGGCGCCGAGGACACCCAGTCCGTGATCGAACTCACCTACAACTACGGCGTGGACAAGTACGACATGGGCAACGCGTTCGGGCATCTGGCGATCGAAGTGCCCGACGCCTACAAAGCCTGCGAAGCGGTCAAGGCCAAGGGCGGCGTCGTGAGCCGCGAGGCCGGACCGGTCAAGGGCGGCAGCACGGTAATCGCCTTCGTTCAGGACCCGGATGGCTATAAGATTGAGCTAATCCAGCACAGTTCCTGAGCCGTGCTGACGCGCGCCTTCGCGGTCGCATCCCCGCAAGCGAGGCTCCTGCTCCTCGCCGCGGCGCGCACGGTAATTGCCTTCGCGCAGGTTCCGGACAGATACAAAATCGAGCCGATCGAGCGCAAGTAAGTATGCGGCAGCGGCGCAGGAATTCGCGCGGGGTTTAGCCGCTAGAGAGCAGCGACGCGATATTTGCGCAGCCGGCTGGGCTGGCCGATCAGCATCTTGGCGAACTCTTCGAGCAAGGCCTCGTCGATGTCGCCCGCCGGTATGCGCAATTCGTCCGCGCCCAGCCGGAAAAAGTGCTTGCCCTTCACCACCAGGCGCGCGTTATCGTGGTCGGCCGTGATGGTGATGTCGCAGGTGACGTTGCTGGGCACGGTGAATTTCATCTTTTCGAAGCCGCCGCCCGGTTTCTTGATTTTCTCTTCGGTAAATTTCAGGCTGAAACGCCACAAGACATCGGTGACCTTCTGTATCGCAACCGGCATGTCGCGCTCGACAATCAGGCTCGCGGGCGAAGCCCACTTGATATACATGGTGATGAAGTCGTAGTAGTCCTTGTCTTCGATTTTCTTCTTGCGATAATTGATGAACGACTCGGCGAACCCCAAATTCTGGAAATCGCCGACGCCAGGGATCGAATATACCGTCGGGTTGGTCGGCTTGAGCACCGCCAGCTGCTTCAGCAGATCGTTCAGGTACAGGAACGTCTGATGCATTTTGGCGTCGACCAGTTTGATGCTTTCCTGCAGGAGCGACATTTGCGAAAGCTGCTGGCTTTTCACCATGTCCGCCTGTTTTTTCAGGTCGTCGAGCAGTCCCATACGATTCTCCGGCGTTGAAGCTTCGCTGATGCGCTTAGCGCGTCCATTGTGCCAGTCGCGGGCCCGTTTGTGAATATCAAGACGTCGCCGATTTCTCCTTGTTCACCAGGTAGTTACTGATGGCAACAAAATCGGCCACCGCCAGGTTCTCCGCGCGCAGGCCGGGCGCGATCCCGAGCACGGCATAATCGCCGGCCTCGAGCAGCCCGGCGAGTGCGTTGCGCAAGGTCTTGCGCCGCTGCGAAAAGGCGCGTCGCACCACTTGCGCGAGACCCAATTCGCTTGCGGCCGTCAACTGCGCCTGCGGCCGCGGCCACAGGCGCACCACGGCCGAATGAACCTGCGGCGGCGGCGAGAACGAGTCGGGCGCGACGCCGAACAGCAACTCCATGTCGAAGCGGTACTGCAGCATCACCGACAAGCGGCCGTAGTCGCCGCCGCCCGGGGAGGCCACCATGCGCTCGACCACTTCCTTTTGCAGCATGAAATGCATGTCGCGTATGCGCCCGGCATAGCGCGCCAGGTGGAACAACAGGGGCGTGGAAATATTGTAAGGCAGGTTGCCGACCACGCGCAGCCCGCTCGGCAGCGCGGAAAAATCGAATTCGAGCACGTCGCCCGCGAGCACCGACACGCGCCCCGGCGGGTAGGCGTGCCGCAGGCGCGCGACGATATCGCGGTCGATCTCGATCACATGCAGGTGGCGCAGCACCGCGGCGAGCGGCGTGGTGAGCGCACCCAGCCCGGGACCGATTTCCACCATCGCGTCTTCGCCCTGCGGCCGGATCGCGGCGACGATGTCGGCGATCACCGCCTGGTCGGTCAGGAAGTGCTGACCAAAGCGCTTGCGCGGGATGTGCTTCATCTATATCAGGCGCAGGTATCGTCGCAGACCATTGCGCGCTCGCGCGCGCCATAAGGAAGCTCCGCAACAACGGCAGCGCGATTTAAGTCGCGACGTGTAATCAAGACGTCCGCACCATCTCCACTGCCATTTCGATCGCCGCAATCAGGCTGCCCGGATCGGCGCGGCCGCTGCCGGCCAGTTCGAGCGCAGTGCCGTGATCGACCGAGGTGCGCACGATCGGCAAGCCCAGGGTGACATTGACGCCTTTGCCGAAGCTTGCGTATTTGAGCACCGGCAGGCCCTGGTCGTGATACATCGCCAGCACACAGTCGCCGCGCGCGAGCACCTGCGGCGTGAACAGCGTATCGGCGGGAAATGGTCCGTCCAGGCGCATGCCGACCTGGCGCAACTGATCCAGCACCGGCGAGATGACCTCGATTTCCTCGCGCCCGAGGTGGCCGCCCTCGCCGCCGTGCGGATTGAGCCCGGCGACCAGGATGCGCGGCTCGGCCAGACCGAAACGCTGCCGCAGCGCCCGGTGCAGAATCCGCAGCGTCGCTTCCAGGCTTTCGCGCGTGATCGCGCCGGCGACGTCGACGAGCGCCAGGTGCGTGGTGGCGAGCGCCACGCGCAGTCCGCCGCCGGCGAGCATCATCACGACGCGCGGCGTGGAAGTCAGCGCCGCAAGATATTCGGTATGCCCGGTAAAAGGAACGCCGGCGTCGTTGATCACGCCCTTGTGCACGGGCGCGGTCACCATCGCATCAAATGTGCCGTTGCTGCAGCCGGAGACGGCGCGCCTGAGCAAAGCCAACACATAGGCGCTGTTGGCCGGATCCAGCGTGCCCGCAACGACGGGCGCTGCGACAGGCAGATGCAGCACTTCGAGCTCGTCGGCGGCCGGCGCCTGTGCCGGTTCGAATGCGCGCAAACGCAGGGCCAGTCCGACACGGGCGGCGCGCGCCGCAAGCAACTTGCGATCGCCGAGGATCACGGCGCGGCAGGGTGGACGCTGCGTCGCCAGGACGAGGCAGATATCGGGCCCGATGCCGGCAGGCTCGCCGGAAGTTATCGCGATCACAGGGAGCCGTTTCATGCTGGGCGGCCGGATCAGGCGCTTTGCGCCGACTCAGTTATCGTCCGTGCGGTATTCCACGTACGCACGATCGCGCAGCTGGCGCAACCATTCCTGATAGGCCTCGTCGGCTTTGCGCTCGCGCAGGATCAGGCGCGCCTCCTGCCGCTTGCGCTCGCCGGATACGGGGGCTTTGCGGCGCGCCAGAACCTGCACGATATGCCAGCCGAAAGGCGTCTCGAAAGGCTGGCTCACCTCGCCTACCTTGAGGCTGTTCATCTCGCGCTCGAATGCCGGCACGGTGTCACCGGGATAGATCCAGCCGAGATCGCCGCCCTTGACCGAGGACGGGTCGTCAGAATTGAGCCTGGCCAGTTCGCCGAAATCGGCGCCATGGATAATGCGTTCGCGCAAATTCTCCAGCTTGCGCTTGGCGTCAGCCGCGGACACGATCTCGCTCGTTTTCACCAATATGTGCCGCGCATGGGTCTGCTCGACCATGGCCGGCGCGCCACCGCCGCGTCGGCCTATCAGCTTGATCAAATGGAATCCAGCCGGGCTGCGGATGATGCCGCTCACCTCGCCCGGCTTCAAACCGTCGAGTGCCTTGGCATACAGATCCGGCAGCCGGTCGCGCGAGTGCCAGCCCATGGCTCCGCCCTGTAGCGCGTCCGGCGCATCGGAATAAGCGACGGCCAGCTTGGCAAAATCCGCGCCTTGGCGCAGCTGCGCGAGCACCTCCTCGGCGCGTGCGTGTTGCCGGTTCACCTCCTCCGGGCTCGCCTGCTCGGGCAACCGCAGCACAATGTGGCTCAGGTTGTACTCGGTCGCCATGTCCGGCGACGCGGCTTGCTGACTGAGGAAATAGTCGATCTCGTTGTCGGTAACGACGATGCGGTCGTCCACCTCGCGTTCACGCAGCCGCGACAGCAGTATCTGGTCGCGGATTTCCTCGCGGAACTTGTCGAACCGGATTCCGTCGCGCTCCAGCGCTTGGCGGAACTGGGTCAACGACATCTTGTTGTGTTCGGCAAGGCGCTCGACCGTGCGGTCCAGTTGCAGATCGTCCACGCGCAGCCCCGTCTCCTTCGCCAGCTGGAGCTGCAGCCGGTCCATGATCATGCGCTCCAGCACCTGCTTTCGCAGCAGATGGGCCGCGGGCAGGGGCGTGCCCTGCTGGCGCAGCTGCTGCGTCACCGTCTTCATCCGCTCGGCGAGCTCGTCGCTGGTGATCACCTCGCTATTGACCACGGCAACGATACGATCCACCAGCACCGGGGGGCTGGGCGCTTTCTGCGCCCGGGCGCCGCCGGCACCAAGAACCAGCGCCGCAGTGGCGAGCCACGCAAGCACCGCCGAAATTAAGAATCGCATGTAAAGGTTACTCGTAGAAATCGAATGGTTGTGACTCGGGACGGGTCTGGTTGGCAGGGCTGTAGCCAGGGATGTTGCGCTTCAGCGTCTCCAGCGGGTTCGACCCAATGCGCGAAAATCCGTTCAATTCCAGCTGCACGAACACAGCCGTGGTCGAGGACCCGGTGGACGCGGCGAAACGCTGCAGCACCAGCCGACCGATCCAGCAGCCGGCATTATATTCGAAACCGCCCAGAGTTTCGACCAACCGGTTCTCGCGCAGCGAGTAATTGTATCGGCCTACGCCATTCCAGCCGCCGCCCAGCGGCCATTGCGCCGAAAAGTCGACCTGGTTCAGGGAACCGCGGGTAAAGCGGTAGCCGAGGTTGAGCACCTTGGCAATCTCGGGCTCGAAGCGGGCGCCCAGGCCCACGCGATCGAAAAAATTGCGCTGCGGATTGTACTGCAGCGCGCTGTCCATGGTCCAGTGACTGGAAATGTGTCCGCTCAGCGCGGCCAGAAAATCCGAGGACTTGTTGTTGCGCGTCGGCGTAACGTTGTCGTTCAGCGTCACCTGCTGCGTCTCGAAATAATAGCGCTGACCGACCGTGGCCTTGAGCACCTCCTGGCCGCTCGATGGCGACAGCATGCGCGTGGTCGTGGCGAGCGTCAGCTGGTTGGCGTCGGCGATGCGGTCGCCGCCGTTGAAAATATTCTCCGAAAAAATCTGCGCATAGTTGAAGTCGGCCACGCCGGTGTCGAACAGCGGAATCTTGCTCTGGTCGCGGTAAGGCACGTACAGGTAGTAAAGGCGCGGCTCCAGCGTCTGGCGGAAACGCTGTCCTCTGAACTCGGCGTCGCGCTCGAACGTCAGGCCACTGTCCACGCTGGCGATGGGAAGCGCCCGATGAATCGCTTCCGGGGTGCCGGGCGGAGTGCGCGCGAGACTGTAGCTGGTGTCGTGAAAGCCCAGCTTGGGCGTGAGATAGGCGCCCGGCCGGATCAGCGGCAGGCTCACGCTGGGGTAGAAGGTAAGGCGGTTGCCGACGGCGTCGCTGGTGTTGGCGCCGCTGGTGGCGACGACGGGGACGCTGCCGCGCGTGAACTTGACGAACTCGCTGTTCAGGCCGAAATCCACTCCGCCGACGTACTGGCGCGTCGCATTCAGCGTGAGCTGCGGCAGCCGGTCGTAAGGCGGGATTATCGGGTTGGCCGGATCCTGCAGCGTCTGGAAACGCTGCGCACGCGCAGTCGCGGTCCACCAGCCCCCGGTGTAAATCAGAATGCCGTCGCGCGGCAGCGTGGTCTGCGAAGTGACGTTAATGCGGCTCGACAGGTCGCGGAAATAATTGTCGTCGGAAACCTTGTTGATATTGAGAGCGCCGGTCAGCCTGCTGCTGAATCTCTGATTGTGCTGAAGTGCAATGGCATAGCGGTTGATGTTTGCCACGCGATCGTGCGACAGTTCCTCGATCCGGGCGTCGCCATCGTAGCCGCGATTGAGATAGCGGAACTCCCCGGCCAGCTGCAGACCGCGTTTGGAAAGTTCGCGCGGCACAATGGTGAGATCGCGGTTAGGCGCGAGGTTGATATAGAACGGCGCGCTGACTTCCAGCCCGCTCTTGCCGCTGCTGCCTATGGTGGGCGGCAGGAAGCCGGTCTTGCGCTGGTCGTTCAGGGGAAAATCCGCCCAGGGCAGGTAGGCGATCGGCGTACCCTTGAACACCAGCTTGCCCCTGCGCGCCACGCCGAGGTTGCGCGTCATGTCCACGTCCAGCTCGCCCACTTGCATGTACCAGTCATTGTTGCCCGGCTTGCAGGTGGTCAGCGTCGCGTTCTTCAGGTGGTACTTGTCCTTGCCTTCGAGCGTGATCACATCGGCCGTGCCGCGCGAAGTCACCGGCGCAAACCCGCCGCGGCTGGGCCGCGTAAACGCATAGTCGGCATGGTCGAACTGGCCGATGTTGTCGTGCACGCGCAGGCGCAGTCCGGTGCCATCCATGCGGTCGCCGTCGCGCGTGAGACGCACGCCGCCGCTCGCCTCCACCTCGTCGGTGGCGTAGAGATAGCGCAGGCGGTCGGCATGAATGCTAAGGTCGTCCTGGCGCAGATCGACGTTGCCGCTGGCGCTGGTCTCCTGATTGGCGTAACCCTCCATGCGGTCGGCGCTGATCGTGACCGGCGCAGCCCTGTCGACCGGTTTGCGCACCGGCGGCCGCAGTTGCGGCTCCTGCGCCTGTGCCGTCGCGACGCAGAAAAGCAAGGCAAAAACGGGCGCGAACTGGCGCATCGGTGACTTCACAGTGGAAAAGGGGGAAGGTGCGTTTTTTGAATGCTAAAATCGCACACTTTCGCTTTTATGGCAATCGGAAAGCATTTTGGAGCGGACACTTGCGTTAGAAGCTTGGCTAGCCCGCATTTTCCCTGCGGAAAGATGGCAGCTTGAACCCGCTTCCGCCGACGCCAGTTTTCGCCGCTATTTCCGCGTCAACCTTGCCGACCGCGGCGAGAGCCGCATCGTCATGGATGCGCCGCCGCAGCAGGAGGACTGCCGGCCTTTCATCCAGGTCGCGGATCTGCTGCGCCAGGCCGGCCTCAACGCGCCGGCGGTACTGGCGCAGGACCTGGAGCAGGGCTTTCTGCTGCTCACCGACCTCGGCACCACCACCTATCTCGCCGCGCTGCATCGGGACGACGCCCGCGCGGACGTCCTGTTCCGCGACGCCACCGATGCGCTCATCGCCTGGCAGCTCGCCAGCCGGCCCGGCGTGCTGCCGCCGTATGACGCGGCCCTGCTGCGACGCGAGCTCGATCTGTTTCCGGATTGGTACCTGGAGCGCCACCTCGGTCTGGCACTCGCGCCGCAGCAGCACGCGCTGCTGGAGCGCCTGTTCGCCCTGATTCTGGAAAACAATCTGGCGCAGCCCGCCGTGTACGTGCATCGCGACTACATGCCGCGCAACCTCATGCTGTCCGAGCCCAATCCCGGCATCCTCGACTTCCAGGACGCGGTGTACGGCCCGGTCAGCTACGACCTGGCGTCGCTGCTGCGCGACGCCTTCATCAGCTGGGAGGAAGAGCGCGCGCTCGACTGGATCGTGCGCTACTGGGACAAGGCGCGCCGCGCCGGGCTGCCGGTCGGTTCCGACTTCGGCGACTTCTACCGCGATCTCGAGTGGATGGGCCTGCAGCGCCATCTGAAAGTGCTCGGCATTTTCGCGCGCATCCGGCACCGCGACGGCAAACCCGGCTATGTCGAGGACGCGCCGCGCTTCATCGCCTACGTGCGCGCGGTCGCCACCCGCTACAATGCGCTCGCCCCGCTCGCGCATCTGCTTGACGCGATCGAGAGCCAACAGGCGGCGCAGGGAAAAATCTTTCCATGAAAGCGATGATCCTCGCCGCCGGGCGCGGCGTGAGAATGCGCCCGCTCACCGACACCACGCCCAAGTCCCTGCTCGCCGTGGGCGGCAAGCCGCTGATCGTGTGGCAGCTGGAGAAGCTGGCCCGGGCCGGATTCAGCGAAGTCGTGATCAATCACGCCCACCTCGGCAACATGATCGAATCCGCGCTCGGCGACGGCTCGCGCTTCGGCCTGTCGATCCGCTACTCGCCCGAGCGCGAAGCGCTCGAGACCGCCGGCGGCATAGCCTTCGCTCTGCCGCTGCTCGGCACGGAGCCGTTTCTGGTGGCCAACGCCGACATCTACAGCGATTGCGACTTCAGGGCGCTCGCCGGCCTGGATCTGCAGGACCGCCTCGCGCATCTGCTGCTGGTGGACAATCCGCCGCAGCATCCGCGCGGGGACTTCGCCCTCGAGGCGGGGCGTGTGCGCGAAACCGGCGAGCCCCTGCTCACGTTCAGCGGCATCGGCGTATATTCGCCGCGGCTGTTCGGCGGCATTCCGCCAGGGGCCAAGGTCGCGCTGGCGCCGCTGCTGCGCAAGGCGATGGCCGCGCAGCGCGTGTCGGGCGAGCACTACCGCGGCCGCTGGCACGACATCGGCACCGCCGAGCGCCTGCGGGCATTGGATGCGGAGTTGCGCGGGGGCGACTAGACGATTGCAGCGTTTATCGAAACGACGCGGTTCGCCAGACTGTACAATGGATTCAATCCACGTCTAAACAGAAGAGTCCCGGCCCCGCTATGACCGATCCCCAAGTTTACGCCAAACGCCGCGCCGCGCTGCTCGCGCAGATGCAAAGCGGCATCGCCATCGTGCCCACCGCGCGCGAGCGCGTGCGCAACCGCGACAGCGAGTACCTGTACCGGTTCGACAGCTACTTCTACTACCTCTGCGGCTTTCAGGAACCCGAAGCGGTGCTGGTGCTGATCGCCGGGGCGGAGCCGCGAAGCGTGCTTTTCTGCCGCGAGAAAAACCTGGAGCGAGAAACCTGGGACGGATTCCGCTTCGGACCGGAGGCAGCCAGGGAAGCCTTCGGCGTCGACGCCGCCTACCCCATCGGCCAACTCGACGAAAAGCTGCCAACGCTGATGGCCAACCAGCCGGCGCTGCATTACGCGCCGGGCATGGATGCCGACTGGGACGCGCGCATCATGCATTGGCTGAATCTGGTGCGCGCGCAGGGCCGCACCGGCGTCAGCGCGCCGCAGCGCATTCACGACGTGCGCGCGGCGCTGGACGAGATGCGCCTGCTTAAGGATGCCGAGGAGCTCGCGCTGATGCGCCGTGCCGCCGGCATCTCGGCCAAGGCGCATGTGCGCGCCATGCGCGCCACCAGGCCGGGACGAATGGAATACGAAATCGAGGCCGAACTGCTGTACGAGTTCCGTCGCCACGGCGCCCAGTTCCCCGCCTACTGGCCGATCGTCGCCGGCGGCGCCAATGCCTGCGTGCTGCATTACAGCGACAACAGCGCGCATCTGGACGATGGCGCGCTGCTCCTGATCGATGCCGGCTGCGAACTCGACGGCTATGCTTCCGACATCACCCGCACCTTTCCGGTGAACGGCAAATTCAGCGGCCCGCAGAAGGACATCTATGAACTGGTGCTCGCCGCGCAGGCCGCCGCCATCACTGCGACCAAACCCGGCGCCGCCTGGGACACGCCGCACGAAACCGCGGTGCGCGTGCTGGCGCAGGGCATGATCGATTTCGGCCTGTGCCAGGGCAGCCTGGACCAGGTGTTAGAAACGGGCGACTACAAGCGCTTCTACATGCACCGCACCGGACACTGGCTCGGGCTGGACGTGCACGACGCCGGTGAATACAAGATCGACGGCAAATGGCGGCCGCTGGCAGCCGGCATGGTGCTCACGGTCGAGCCAGGCTGTTACATCCGTCCGGCGGAGGACGTGCCCAAAGCTTATTGGAACATCGGCGTGCGCATCGAGGACGATGTGCTGGTGACCGCGGCCGGCTGCGAGGTGATCACAACGGAAACGCCGAAAAGTGTCGCCGACATAGAAGCCCTGGTGGGCAAGGACTAAGGGACGCGTGTCCTCGGTCTGCAATGGACGCTGAAGCCGTAGACATACTGATCGCAGGCGGCGGGCCGGTGGGTGCCGCGCTGGCCCTTGCGCTGGAGGGCAGCGGCCATTCGGTGGTCCTGACCGAGGCGCGTACTGCCGATTTCGGCGGCGCGCACGGCGCAGTGGCGGGCGCTGCGCGTGGCCCGGCCGCGGGCGACGCCCGCGCGATCGCCCTGTCCTATGCGAGCCGCCTGATACTCGAGCGGCTGCACGCCTGGTCAGAACTGCCGGTCACGCCGATCGAAACCATCCACATTTCGCAGCAGGGCGGCTTTGGCCGCACCCTGATCCGCGCGGCCGATTGCGACCTGCCCGCGCTGGGCTATGTCGCGAGCTACGACGATCTGCAGCAGTGCCTGCTCGCCGCGCCCTGCTCGGCCCGGCGCTTGTTCGGCGCGCGGCTCACCGGTTTCGATGGCAGCATCGCCGTAGTGCAGACGCAGCAAGGCGAGCGCACGTTTGCACCGCGCCTGACGGTGTTCGCCGACGGCGCGCGCATCGCGGACGACGGCGCCGCGCCAAGCTACAGCAAGGATTATGGGCAGACCGCCCTGGTGGCCTGGGTCAGGACCGCGCAAGCCCACCGCGGCAGGGCGTGGGAGCGCTTCACGCCCGAAGGCCCGCTTGCGCTGCTGCCGCACGGCGCCGGCTATGCGCTGGTATGGACTGCCGCGCCGGATCGCTGCGCGCGCCTGTGCGCGCTGGACACTCCCGCTTTCCTCGCCGAGTTGCACGCGTCTTTCGGCGACCGGCTGGGCGCATTCACCGAAGCGGGCGCGCGCAGCGCATTCCCTCTTGCGCTGCGCTACCGGCGCGAGGAAACGCGGCCGCACAGCCTTGCCGTAGGCAACGCGGCGCAGACTCTGCACCCGGTCGCCGGGCAGGGATTCAATCTGGGCCTGCGCGACGCCTGGGAACTCGCGCGCCTTGTGCGCGATGCGCGCGATCCTGGCAGCGACGCTTTCATCGACGGCTATCGGCGCGCGCGCGCGCTCGACCGCCGCGCCGGCATCCGCTTCACCGACAGCCTGGTGGGCTTGTTCTCCAACGCCCATGCGCTGCTCGGGCTGGGCCGCGGCGCGGGACTGCTTGCCCTCGACCTGCTGCCCTTCGCCCGCCGTTTTGTCGCCCGCCGCATGATTTACGGCGCACGCGCGCTGCCTTAATGCAATAAGAATATATGCGCCTGAAGCGTGAATATTTCGATTTTTCTTCAGTGACGATTGGGTATAGAATTCTTTCTTCTTCCGCTAAAACCCTTAACCACGAAATGAGAATCGGACCTCACGTGCTGCGCAACAATCTATTCGTTGCGCCGATGGCCGGGGTCACGGATCGACCGTTCCGCCAGCTGTGCAAGAAATTCGGCGCCGGCATGGCGGTGTCCGAAATGGTGGCATCCAATTCTCTGCTTTGGGGCAGCGAAAAGACGCGGCGGCGCGCCAATCACGAGGGCGAGCCGGATCCGATTTCGGTGCAGATCGCCGGCGCAGATCCGAAGATGATGGCCGATGCCGCCAGCTACAACGTCGGCGAAGGCGCCCAGATCATCGACATCAACATGGGCTGTCCGGCAAAAAAAATCTGCAATGTGATGGCCGGCTCGGCGCTGCTGAAGGATGAGCTGCTGGTCGGCCGCATTCTGGAAGCGGTGGTGCGCGCGGTGGACGTGCCGGTGACGCTCAAGTTCCGCACCGGCTGGGACCGGAACAACAAGAACGCCCTGACGGTCGCACGTATCGCGGAAGAAAGCGGCATCCAGCTGCTCTCGATTCACGGGCGCACGCGCGCCTGCGGCTACACCGGTCACGCCGAATACGACACCATTGCCGAAGTCAAGCGCGCCACGCGCCTGCCGGTGGTCGCCAACGGCGACATCACGTCGCCGCAGAAAGCCAAGTTTGTGCTCGACTACACCAAGGCAGACGGCATCATGATCGGCCGCGCGGCGCAGGGGCGGCCGTGGATTTTCCGCGAGATCGCGTACTACCTCAAGACCGGAACACAGCTGCCGCCGCCGCTGGTGACCGAGATCCACCAGGTGCTGATCGCGCACCTGTACGATTTGTACGCGTTCTACGGCGCCGATACCGGCGTCAGGATCGCGCGCAAACACATTTCCTGGTACACCAAGGGACTGGCCGGATCGGCCAGTTTCCGCCACGCGATGAATCAATTGCAGAGCGTAGAAGAGCAACTCGCCGCGGTGAACCGGTTTTTCGAACAACAGGCGCAGCAATACGAGCATCTGCGCTATGAGGAGGAGTTGGCAGCATGACACCGCGCGCCAGTGAAATCGGGGAATGCGTACGCAAATCCCTGGAGAAATATTTCAAGGACCTCGACGGGGAACGGCCGCGCGCCGTTCACGAGATGGTGCTGAAGAATGTCGAAAAGCCGATGATCGAGGTGGTGCTGGATGTCGCCGAAGGCAATCAGACCTTGGCCGCCAAATGGCTGGGCATCAACCGCAATACCCTGCGCAAGAAAATCGAGCAGCTGAAAATAAAAATGTAATGTCCCGGGCGCGGCAGGTGACGGACAAAACCAGGCGCTCGCTCTACCCGCATATCACGCATCGTCCCTCAATTCTCATTCAGGTTTGCAAATGAGCATCCTCGTCAAGCAGGCCCTTATCAGCGTGTCCGACAAAACCGGCGTGGTCGAGCTCGCGCGCGCGCTGGCGCAGATGCAGGTCACCATCCTCTCCACCGGCGGCACGGCGAAGCTGCTCGCGCAGAACGGCATCGCCGTGACCGAAGTGGCCGAATACACCGGCTATCCGGAGATGCTCGACGGGCGCCTGAAGACGCTGCATCCGATGATCCACGGCGGGCTGCTGGCAAGGCGCGACGTGCCCGCGCACATGGCGGCGATCAAGGATGCGGGCATCGAGCCGATCGATCTGGCGGTGGTCAACCTCTACCCGTTCACCGAGACCATCGCCAAACCCGGCTGCACGCTGGCGCAGGCGATCGAGAACATCGACATCGGCGGTCCGACCATGCTGCGCTCGGCGGCCAAGAACCACGCCGGCGTCGCCGTGCTGGTCGATCCGGCCGATTATCCGGCGCTGCTGGAAGAACTGAATACGAACGCCGGCAGGGTCAGCGCCGCCACGCGTTTTGCGCTGGCGAAAAAAGTGTTTACTCATACCGCCGCCTATGACGGCGCCATCAGCAATTATCTGACCGGCCTCGATGCCGAACTGAAGAGCCAGGACTTCCCCGAGCGGCTGACGCTGCAATTCGCCCGGGTGCAGGGCATGCGCTACGGCGAGAACCCGCACCAGAGCGCGGCTTTCTATCGCGACATCGAGCCCGCCGCGGGCAGCCTCGCCAGTTACACCCAGCTGCAGGGCAAGGAGCTTTCCTACAACAATGTCGGCGACGCTGACGCCGCCTGGGAATGCGTGAAGACGTTCTCCGAACCCGCCTGCGTCATCGTCAAGCATGCCAATCCCTGCGGCGTGGCCATCGGCAGCGGCACGCTCGAAGCCTACCAGCGCGCATTCCTGACCGATCCGACCTCGGCCTTCGGCGGCATTATCGCGTTCAACCGGCCACTCGATGCGTTCACCGCCGAGGCCGTGGCGAAGCAGTTCGTCGAAGTGCTGATCGCCCCCGGCTACGACGCAGCGGCGGGGAAGGTGCTCGAATCCAAGGCCAATGTACGCGTGCTCGTCGTGCCACTGGCCGAGGGCGCGAACCGCTACGACTACAAGCGCGTCGGCGGCGGCCTGCTGGTGCAGACACCGGACACGAAGAATGTGACACCCACCGAGCTGCGCGTGGTCACGAAGAAAAAACCCACTGATGCGGAACTGCGCGACCTGCTGTTCGCCTGGCGCGTGGCCAAGTTCGTCAAATCCAACGCCATCGTGTTTTGCGGCAGCGGTTACACGCTCGGCGTGGGCGCGGGCCAGATGAGCCGCGTCGACAGCGCGCGCATCGCCGCGATCAAGGCGAAGAACGCCGGACTGTCGCTCGCCGGCTCGGTTGTCGCCTCGGACGCCTTCTTCCCTTTCCGCGACGGCGTCGACGTCGTGGCCGGGGCCGGCGCCAAAGCCATCATCCAGCCCGGCGGCAGTATGCGCGACGAGGAAGTTGTCGCCGCGGCAGACGAGCTCGGTCTGATCATGGTGTATACCGGCATTCGCCACTTCAGGCACTAGGCTCCTAGCGTGAAGCTCCTGGTGATCGGCGCGGGCGGTCGCGAGCACGCGCTGGCGTGGAAGCTGGCGCAGGCGCCGCGCGTGCAGAAGGTCTATGTCGCTCCGGGCAACGCCGGCACGGCGCTCGAGCCGGGCCTGGAGAATGTGCCCATCAGCGACATCGCCCAACTGGCCGGGTTCGCGCAGGAAAATTCGGTACATCTCACCGTGGTCGGTCCCGAGGCGCCGCTCGCCGCGGGCGTGGTCGACCTGTTCCGCGCGCGCGGCCTGAAGATCTTCGGCCCGACCCGCGCCGCGGCACAGCTGGAGAGCTCCAAGGATTTCGCCAAACGCTTCATGCAGCGGCATCACATCCCCACCGCCGCCTACGCCACCTTCAGCGACGCCGCGCGCGCGCATGCCTATATCGATGCGCAAGGTGCCCCCATCGTGATCAAGGCCGACGGCCTGGCCGCGGGCAAGGGCGTGATCGTCGCTATGGCGGCCAAGGAAGCGCATGACGCCGTCGACCTGATGCTGGTGGACAACAAAATGGGCGATGCCGGTGCGCGCGTGGTGATCGAGGAGTTCATCGCCGGCGAGGAAGCGAGCTTCATCGTCATGAGCGACGGCGAACATGCGCTCGCGCTTGCCACCAGCCAGGACCACAAGCGCCTGCGCGACGGCGATGCCGGCCCCAACACCGGCGGCATGGGCGCCTATTCGCCCGCGCCGGTGGTGACGCCGCGACTGCACGCGCAGGTGATGCGCGAAATCATCCTGCCCACCATCCAGGGCATGGCGGCGGACGGCGTTCCCTACAGCGGCTTTCTCTACGCCGGCCTGATGATAGACGCGAACGGCAATCCGAAAACGGTGGAGTTCAACTGCCGCATGGGCGATCCGGAAGCCCAGCCGATCATGCTGCGCCTGAAATCCGACTTGTTCGAGTTATTCGAACTTGCCTGCGACGGCACGCTGGACCGGGCCGAGATCGAGTGGGACCGGCGCATCGCCCTGGGCGTGGTGCTCGCCGCCGCCAACTACCCGGACGCGCCGAAGAAAGGCGCCGTCATCAGCGGGCTCACCAGACATACGGAACGCACCGAGGACTGCATGGTGTTTCATTCCGGCACGGCGCTCGAAGGCGACAAGGTGGTGGTGGACGGCGGGCGCGTGCTGTGCGTCACGGCGCTGGGAGACAGCGTCAAGATGGCACAGCGCCGCGCCTATCAGGCGGCCGAAGGCATACGTTTCGACGGCATGCAGTACCGGCGAGATATCGGGCATCGCGCAATCGCTGCAAAAAGACCATAACCGCTTGTCCCGGCTTGCGCGCAGCACGCCCCTGCGTACAGCCGCAGCGTGACCGGGAATCGTGCTGCTAGAATCCGCGTTTCTCCGTATGCGCCGCCAGCCCATGAACCCTGCCGCAGTCAAAGACTACCTGCTCGGCCTGCAAGGGCGCATCGTTGCAGCGCTGGAACAACTCGACGGCAGGCCGTTCCGCGAGGACCGCTGGGACCGCCCCCAGGGCGGGGGCGGCATCAGCCGCGTGATCGAGGAAGGCGGGCTGTTCGAGCGCGGCGGCGTCAATTTCTCGCATGTGCAAGGTATCGGGCTTCCGCCATCGGCAACGGCGTCGCGGCCGGAACTGGCCGGCCGCGCCTGGGAAGCGATGGGCGTGTCGCTGGTGCTGCATCCGCGCAATCCCTACTGCCCCACCGTGCACATGAACGTACGCTTTTTCGTCGCGACCAGGGAAGGCGCCGCGCCCGCGTGGTGGTTCGGCGGCGGCATGGATCTGACGCCCTATTACGGCTACGCCGAGGACGCCGAGCACTTCCATCGCTGCTGCAAGCTCGCGCTCGACCCGTTCGGCGGCGGGCATCACGCGCAATTCAAGGCCTGGTGCGACCGTTATTTTTTCCTCAAACACCGCAACGAGCCGCGCGGCATCGGCGGCATTTTCTTCGACGACTTCAGCCAGCCCGATTTCGCCACCTGCTTCGCGCTGACGCAAAGCGTGGGCGATCATTTCATCGGTGCCTATGAACCGATCATTCTGCGGCGCAAGGACACACCCTACGGTGAGCGCGAGCGCGACTTCCAGGCCTACCGCCGCGGGCGCTACGTCGAATTCAATCTGGTCTACGACCGCGGCACCCTGTTCGGCCTGCAGTCGGGCGGCCGCACCGAAGCGATCCTGATGTCGTTGCCGCCGGTGGTGAAATGGCGCTACGACTGGAAGCCCGAGCCGGGCAGCCCCGAAGCCACGCTGTACAGCGATTTTCTCGTCGCCAAGGACTGGATTTAGCCCGCGAACCGGCGGACCTATAGACGCCCGTTTCGGCGGTCTTCCCTCGCTAGCCTGATCCTTTCGGGATCGCGATCAGCGAATGTATTCTCCTGGTAGCAGGAGGGTTCAAAGGGAAGACCTTCCAAGCGGGCGTTTCCATTCCGCCTTGCGGCCGCTCAGGCGAGGAGTAACAACGCTTCGGCGATCTCGAGCAGGTCGTCGGGCCAGTAGTCCATCGGCCGCGGCCGCACGGCGCCGGCTTCGGCGAGCGGCCTGCAGGCGAGCACCGACACGACCCAGCGATGCGGAATCGCTTCGATCCCCGCGGCGGCGCCCAGAAGCGCGCCGGCGATGGCGCCGTTCGCGCCGGCGTCGCCGCCCGCATTCGCGGTGGCGGCCAGCGCCTCCTCGAAATCGCTCCCGCGCAGCAGATGGAAGAATGCATTCTGCAGCGCGATCAGCACGCCGCCCTGCGCGTGCGTGAAATCGCGCACCGCTTCGCCCTGCGCGGCGCGCTCGATGGCGCTGCGCGCCGGAGTGCTCGCATGCGTGGGCGCTGCATGCGCAAGCGCCGCCCGCAGCATCGCATCGCGGCTGCCGCCCGCGACGCCGGCGGCGATAGCGGCGGCACAGGCGGCCGAGGCATCGCCGCACACCGGGTTGGGGTGCGTGAGCGCCGCATCTTCGCGCGCCGCAGCGGCCGCGCGCCCCGGGTCGCCCGCGGCGCAGAGGCCGATTGGGGATATGCGCAGCAGCGCGCCGTTGGAATCGCTCGCCGCATCCGGACTGCCTTGCAGCGCGGCGCGCGTGCTGCGGCCGATGGCGATCGGCGCCGAAGCCAGCCAGGCGAGGTAGGCGGCGAATGCAGCGTTCACATCATAGCGGCCGGCGACGAGCATGCTGCGCGCGAGCGCGAGCATAAGTTCGGTGCCTGTGCCCGGCTGGCCGGCGACGGCGCCACGCACGCCCTGCGCGCCGGCGCGCGCAATGGCCCGCGCGTTTTCGAATTCCACCGGCGGATACAGGCCGTCGCCGACCGCCTGGCCGAGCAGGCAGCCCTGTGCGCGCGCGAGGCGCTCGGCATCGGCGACCTTGGGGTAAGCAGTGGACGTGCGCCGGAGTCGGCGTTCCTCCCGGCCCACGGCGCTCCAGTCGAAGCGCGCGAGTTGCGCGGCCGCCTGCGGCGCGCCGGCGAAGCAACCGTTGACGAGGACGCCGGGCCGGCCGGTAAACACGACTTCCCTGCCGCTCGAGTCGAGCACCGCGCCGCCGGCAGCGCGCAGCAGCGCCGCGCCTGCGGCGATGTCGTATTCGTTCACCTCGTGGATCGACAGGGTGGCGACGCCGTCGCCCGCCGCCACGCGCGCCATGCGATGCGCCACGCTTGCGAGCGCCACGAAGCGCGCCGGCGCGACGGCGCGCGAGAAACCCACCGGGCGCAGGACCGAGGCGGCGGTGGCAAATACGATGGCGCCCTGCGCGAGCGTGCCGCCGCGCAAATCGCAAATCACCGGCCAGCCATTGCGGCGCAGCGGTCCCGCGCCTTCGGCCCACGCGAAAGTTTCCCGTCCGCGGTCGGGCGAGGCCGGCACATGCACCACCCCCAGCACCGGCAACGAACCGCGCAGCAATGCTACCGAGATCGAAGAGCCGCGGATGCCCTTGAGGAAGTCACTGGTGGCATCGTGCGGATCGACGATCCAGCTCCAGCCTTCGACGGCACCGCCGCCTTCGCAGAGGGTCTGGCCGGTCTCTTCGCCGATGAAGCTGCAGGGCAGTGCACGCTGCAGCGCCGCGCAAAGGCGCAGTTCCATTTCTTCGTCAATGGGTGCCTTCGAGCCGGCGCCGCGCGGGCCGCCGGGCAGATGGAACTCGGCCAGCAAGCGCTCGCCTTCGGCCTCCACCGCGGCGACCACCGCGGCAAGCACTTCAGTCAAAGGAGGAAGTTCGTGTGGGGTCACGCGACATGCCGTGGCCGCAGCGCGAAGCCCCTGCCGCCGGTGCGCACCGCGTCCAGGGCGATGAGGAAAGCTGCGGCATTCCAGGACTGGCCGCGCATGCCGCGCGGCTCCAGGGTCTGGCCATGCAGCCACTCGTTGAATGCCCAGTTATCGAGCGCATTGACGCGCGCGAGCTTTGCCAGCTCCACGCTGGCCCGGGCGCCCTCGCCTGCCAGAGCCAGCGCGGCGACCCAGAATCCACCGATGAAAGGCCAGACGCCGCCGTTGTGGTATTGCCACTCGAGATTCTGCTCATGGCGCGCCATATAGGCGCGCCACAGCGGGTCCGCGGGCCGAATCGGCTCGCACACTGCGCGCACCGGCCCGGGCTCCGCGACGCGCGCATGTTCAAGCGCACGCAGCGTGCGCTGTGCGGCCCCGCTATCGGCGAGCCCGCACAGCAGTGCGAGCACGTTGCCGAAGACGTCGCCTTCTTCGCCGAAGAAGGAGAAGTTGACGAAGGACAGGTACAGCTCGCGGTTTTTCGCCGTGCGCTGCACGTAGTCCACGAACAAGCGCGCGCGGCGGTATTCGGGCAGCGCCGCGCTGAAGGGATGGAACAACTGGTTGAAATTCGCACGCGTTTCCTCAATGCGCGCCATCCCGTAGAGTTGTTTGACGCAATACCAGAGCGCGTTGGTATAGAGCACCAAGCCCGAGCGCGGCATGATGTCGGCCCAGTCGCTTGCTTCGTTCTGTTGCAGCAGGAAGAAGCGCTGGTGCTCCTGCGCGCCCAGCCACTGGATGGCCTTCGCCACTTCGGCGGCAAAGCGCGGGCGCAGGCCTCCGGCCGGGTCGCGGCGATCGAGATAATCGAGAGCGATCAGCCACCACAGTGTGGCATCGATGCAGCCGAGATACCAAAAGTCGGCCTCCTGCCGGTGCAGGTCGACGAAATTCGGGATCTGGCCGTTTGCTGCCTGATGCGCAGCGAGCGTCGCGAGCCCGGTCGCCGCCTCGCGCGCGAGCAAAGCGTCGCCCGAAAGCGCCATGCCGATCGCGCATATCGCGGCATCGCGCCCGAAGATCGAGGTATAGCTGCGCGAATCGGCACGCGCGCCCGGGGTCGCGGCAAGAATACCTTGCGGCGAAAGATTGGTGCGCAGCAGTTCCAGCGATTTCTGCCGACAGGTCTCGATGAGCGCGTCGTTCTCGGACGGGAACTGTGCGATGGGTGTAGTCATGTGCGCGCCTGGGCTTGCAAACGAAGGTTCAGCCGCCGGTCGCGGCAGACGGCCGCAGCGCCGCGAGCGAGCGAGCGAGTTCGGCGAAGCCCTCGTCTTCGGGCCAGCGCTCCAGCGCGAGGGGCAGCTTGCGCTGCCAGTTCGGGTGCTCGCCGGTGGTGCCGGGGAGGTTCATCTGCTCGCGCATGCCGAGCACGTCCTCGGGCTGCACCACCAGCACGCGCGCGGGGCTGCGCGCGAGGAAGGCGTGAATCTGCAGCATCAATGCGCGCGTCATCTGCGGCAACGACGCGGGATCCGCGCTCGCACCCTGCGGCAGCAGCCCTTCGCGCTCCAGCGCATGCAGCAGCCGCGCGCGGTCCTGCACGCGCGCGAGCGCTTGCTTCTCCCGCACTTCCTCGCTCGGGTACAGTCCAATCTCCTGGCGCAGCGCGAGGTCGCGTCCTTCCCAGAACGCGGCGAGCGTGGGCAGATCGTGCGTCGTCGCCGTGACCAGGGCGTCCTCCGGGTATTCGGCCGGGCTCTTGAACTCACCCGAATGCTGCCGTTCGAACAGCAGCACGCGATAGGAAAGCACGCCAACGCGCGCGAGCGTCGCGCGGACTTCGTCCGGCACCGTGCCCAGATCTTCGCCGATCACCATGCAGCGGTTGCGATGGCTCTCCAGTGCGACGATGCCCACCAGATCCTCGAACGGGTAGCGCACGTAGCCGCCGTCGCGCGGCTCGCCACCCTGCGGCACCCAGAATAGCCGCGCCAGCGCCATCACGTGGTCGATGCGCAATGCGCCGGCGTGGCGCATGTTGGCGCGCAGCGTGGCGACGAAGGGCGCATAGGCCGCGGCACGCAGCCGCTCCGGCGCAAGCGGCGGCAGCCCCCAGTCCTGGCCGCGCAGGTTGAAATCATCCGGCGGCGCGCCCACGCTCGCCGCGATCGCGTACAGATCCTGGTTGGCCCAGGCTTCCGCGCCGCCGCGATCGACCGATACCGCAAGGTCCTGGTACAAGCCCACGCCCAGGCCCAGTTCCGCGGCGCGCCGGCCGACGACGGCAAGCTGCAATTCAGCCTGCCATTGCAGGTATTCGTAGAACTCGATGCGTTCGGCCTGCGCTGCGGCGAAGCGCGCGACCGCGGGCGCGACGGGGTCGCGATACGCCTCGGGCCAGACCGGCCAGCCCCAGACCTGCGGGTCCTCGCGGTGAAAGTGCTCCTGCAGCGCTTCGAACAGGCAATGCCGCCTGAGCGCAGGGCCGTGCTCAGTCTGGTGGGCGCGAAAGGCGCGTGCGCGCGGCGTGCCGCGCTCGAGGTGGTGCCGGCGGAAATGCGCGTAGCAGCGCTCGAGCAGCGGCAGCTTGACCTCGGCGACGCCGGCGTAGTCCACCAGATCGGCATCGCGCAGCGCCTGCAGGCGCGACTGGAACCCGGGTGTGCGCGACTGCGAGCGCGCCTCCCCGCACTCGCTGAAGTCTGGAACCGCCTCTACGTCGAGGTAAAGCACATTGACGAAGCAGCGCGACGAAGGGCTGTAAGGGCTTGCGTGCTCGGGGTTGTGCGGGTACAGCGCATGCAGCGGATTGACCCCGACGATGTCCGCGCCGCGCGCGCCCCATTGCGCGAGCAAGGTCGCCAGATCGGTGAAATCGCCCATGCCCCAGTTGCGCTCGGAACGCACCGCGTACAACTGCACCGCCGCGCCCCAGATACGGCCGTTGTTTTCGACGGCAAGCGGGCGGTAGCAGCGGGCGGGGACGACGACAAAGCTCGTTTCGCCCAGCGTGACGCCATCGCGCAGGAGCGCGAGGCGATGGTAGCCGCAGGACACGGCGAGCTGCAGTGCGACGTCGCGCGCGACGAAGCGCTCGCCGTCGGGCTTTGCGGTTTCGACGAGATTCGGGGACGCGGTGTCGAACGTACCTTCATGGCGCGCACCGTTCTCCTCGGTGAGGCGCCAGGCGAGCGCCGCATTCGCCGCATCGGCGGAGAGATTCAGGCGCACGCTCCATGGCCCTGCCTGCTCGCGCACCACGATCACCGGCGGGAGCACGCCGCGCAGGCGCTCGAGTTCCGCTGCGCAGATCGCGGCTTCGACCTCCTGCGGCGTGCGTGCGTGCACGCCCAGCGCGCCGAGCAGCGCGCTGAGGCTGGCATCGGGCACGGTGTGGCGCTGGCCCCAGATATCGTAATAATCGGGAGCGATAGCGTGGATAGCGCCGAGGCGTTCGAGGGCTTCGCGCTCGTTCATGCCGGCGGTCCTGCGCTCAGTTGCTGCAGCAGCGCGAGCGAGCGGCCCTTGAGGTCGTACTGGGTGCCGCCATCGAAGGTCCCATCGACAGTCAATCCATCCTCGAAAGCGGTATCGAGCAATGCATGCCACCGGCTGCCGTTGTAATCCGGCAGCTTGAACGCAATCGGTTCGTGATGCGCGTTGAACAGCAACAGGAAATTCTGGTCGCGCACCGGGCGGCCGCGCTCATCGGCTTCGGTCAGCGCCTCACCCGCCAGGTACACCCCGAGGCAGCGCGCGAAGTGCTGATTCCATTCGTCGTCGCTCATTTCGCCGCCCTCGGGCCGCAGCCAGACGATGTCGCGGATGTCCAGGCCGCGCACCGGATGCCCCTTGTAGAAATCGCGCCGCCGGAACAAGGGGTGCGCGCGCCGTATCCCGATGATGCGCTGCGTGAACGCCAGCAGCTTGCGCTTTTCCTCGTCGAGCCGCCAGTCGATCCACGACAGCTCGTTGTCCTGGCAATAGGCGTTGTTGTTGCCGCGCTGGCTGCGGCCGGTCTCGTCCCCCGCGAGCAGCATGGGCACGCCCTGCGACAGCAGCAGCGTGGCCAGCAGATTGCGCTGCTGGCGCGCGCGCAGCGCACGCACCGCGGTGTCGCCAGTGGGCCCCTCGACGCCGCAGTTCCACGACAGGTTGTTATCGTGGCCGTCGCGGTTGGCCTCCTTGTTCGCATCGTTGTGCTTTTGGTTGTAAGAGACGAGGTCGGCGAGCGTGAAGCCGTCGTGGGCGCTGACGAAGTTGATGCTCGCGTGCGGGCGCCGCCCGCCGCGCCGGTACAGGTCGCTCGAGCCGGTAATGCGCTGCGCGAATTCGCCGATCAGGCCGCCGTCGCCCTTCCAGTAGGCCCGCATGGTGTCGCGGTACTTGTCGTTCCACTCGGACCAGCCGACCGGGAAATTGCCCACCTGGTATCCGCCCTCACCCAGATCCCAGGGTTCGGCGATGAGTTTCACCTCGCTCAGCACCGGGTCCTGGCGCAGAATGTCGAAGAACGCACCCAGGCGGTCCACTTCATGCAGCTCGCGCGCGAGCGCCGAGGCGAGGTCGAAGCGAAAACCGTCGACGTGCATCTCGGTGACCCAGTAGCGCAGCGAATCCATGATCATCTGCAGCACGCGCGGATGCACCATGTTGAGCGTATTGCCGCAGCCGGTGTAATCGACGTAGAGGCGCCGGTCCCCCGGCGTCAGGCGGTAATAGCAGGCGTTGTCCACGCCGCGAAACGACAGCGTCGGCCCCAGATGATTGCCTTCGGCGGTGTGGTTGTAGACCACGTCGAGTATGACTTCCAGGCCGGCGGAATGCAGTGTCTTCACCATGGTCTTGAATTCGGCCACCTTGCCCGAGGCCGAATAGTGCGCCTCCGGCGCGAAATAGCCGATGGTGTTGTAGCCCCAGTAGTTGGAGAGGCCACGCTGGACCAGGTAGCGGTCGTCGACGAAGGCGTGCACCGGCATGAGTTCGACCGTGGTGACGCCCAGCCGCTTGAGATATTCGATCGCCGGTGCGCTTGAAAGCCCGGCGTATTTCCCGCGCATGGCGGGCGGCACCTCCGGATGGCGCATGGTGAAGCCGCGCACATGCGTCTCGTAGATGATCATGTCGTTCCAGGGCACGCGGGGGCGCCGATCCTCGCCCCAGGTGAACGCCGGATCGATCACCTTGCATTTCGGCATGCCGCGCGCGCTGTCGCGCCGGTCGAACGACAGCGCTTCGTGCTTGCTGCCTACGCTGTAGCCGAACAGCGCGTCGCTCCAGCGCAGCGGGCCGTCTATGTGCCGCGCATAGGGATCGAGCAGCAGCTTGTGCGGGTTGAAGCGGTGCCCTTCCTCGGGCTGGTACGGGCCGTGGACGCGATAGCCGTAGAGCATGCCCGGGCGCGCCTCCGGCAGATAGCAATGCCAGATCAGGTCGGTCTGCTCGCGCAGCTCGATGCGCTGCAGTTCGCGCCGGCCCGCGTCGTCGAAGATGCACAGCTCGACTTTTTCCGCGTGTTCGGAGAACAGCGCAAAGTTGACGCCCTCGCCGTCCCAAGTCGCCCCGCGCGGATTGGGGCGGCCGGGCCAGACGGCGTTAATCGGGTTCATGCTCGAAGCCTTATGGAGTACATGCCGGTGCAAATAGCGCGGCGCGGTGGGCGCGCCGCTGTCGCGTGCCCCCGGCCGGCTCGTGGTGCCTGGATTATAGGGCAGTTGGAGTCAGGCGGCCCCTGCCCGCCTTCGCGCATGCCGCCGCGCTGCCGCGCGTGAACCAACCGGTTTGCCCGCCGCCGCGTCGGTGCTCGCATGGTTCGCCACCGACGCCGGAGTAGCGGCAGCGCGCCTGCTATTGATGGATATCAACAGCCGGCGCCGGCGCAAGTGTTATGTTTTCCACAGGCTGGAATACGGGGAAGGGCTATGTTCAATCTTGAGGTCGGACAGGAACTGGAATTTATCGAGCCGGCGACTGCGGACGATCTGGTAATACCCAAAGGCACGCGCGTGCGCGTGGGCGCCATCATGTCGGAAGTGCAGGAGTCGAAGGTCACCCTCGTTGTTCACGGCAGACAATTGCCGGAGACTTTGACCGTGGACCGGCATATCGTCACGCTGCATTGCCGGCCGGTTCAACAGCCGAAATAAGCGCTGCCTCGCGCGCCGACCGTCGAGCGCGTCACGCTCGCGGGCTAATCGCCATCGTCCTTCTTCTCCCTCGGCCACCAGCGGTCGATAATTTCCGCCGCGGCGTCCTTTCCGCCGAGGCCGAAGGCGAGCGCCAGCGCGAACACCACGCCGGCCAGGATGATGAGAAAGCTCTGCCGCACGATGTCCCCGCCCACGTTGACCTGGTCCAGCGCAATCAGCACGACGAACGTCATGATGGCGTACTGCGCCAGCTTGCCCAGCACCTCGGCGTCCTGGATGGCGATGTTTTTGCAATAGGTGACCACCGCGTTGCCGACGAAGCGCGCGAAGTACGCGCCAAAGGCGAGGATCAGCAGGGCCACGATGACCTTGGGCACGAACAGGACGATCTGGCCCAGCAGTGCGGTGATGTAGGTGAGCCCCATGCTGTTGAAGCCGATGATCAGGGCGGCCAGGATCACCAGCCAGTAGATGAGCAGCCCCAGGATCCTGGTGGTGTCGGACTCGACGCCGCCCTGATGCAGGAACCCGTCCAGACCGGCGCGTTCGGTGAGGACGTTGAAGTTGATCGCACGCAAGGCTTTTTCGGTCGCAAACATCGCGAACTTGGCCAGCAGCCAGCCTGCGATCAGCACCGCGATGGCGAGCGCGAGCTTGGGCAGGAAGCCGGCGATCTGCACCAGGAACGCCCGCACCGGTTCGAGCATGATGTCGACTTTTTCCATATAGCCTCCTCTTGAATGCGTCGCTCTTTCCGTTCAAAGGTCCGGCGTGAGACCGCACAGCGTGAGCACGCCCTGCAGCGGAACGTTGATCCAGGCTGGGCGGTTGGCGATTTCGTAGCGCAACTCGTACAGCGCCCTCTCCCGCTCGAACAACTCGATCAACCCCTTCACATCGGCGAAGGATGCGTACAGGCCGCTGCCGCGCGCGGCCTCGTCGTAGGCGCGCAGGAATATCTCGCGCGCCTCGCGTTCCCAGGCGTGCGCGTGCGGCGCGAGCCTGGCCCGGTCAAACTCGGTGTACCTGTCGCGCAGCACCGCGCTCCAGCGCGCGTAGTCGAATGAGCGCAGCATCCCGGCGACGTCGCGCAGGGACGAGTGCTTCATGCGGCGCTCGGCAAGCGGCCGCGCCGGCTCGCCCTCGAAGTCGATGATCACGAAATCGTTGCTGCTCACCAGCACTTGGCCCAGGTGGTAGTCGCCGTGGTAGCGCGTCCTGAGACAAGCGCCGGCGGGCATGCCGCAGGCCTCGATCGGTGCGAGCAGTCGTTCCCGCTGATCGAGCAGCGCACGCGCGTTCGCCTGCGCCGGCGCAGCGAACCTGGCCTGGTGCTGCTCGAGCAGCGCGAGCGTGGCGAGCGCATCGTCGTGCACGCGCTGCTTCCAGCCAGCGAGGTCACCCGCTTCCAGCGGTTCGGGATCGAAGGCGGGGTCACCCGTGCGCAGGGCAAACGCCTGGTGCAGCTCCGCCGTGCGCGTGCCCAGGGTGTGTACCAGCGACAGGTAAGCGCCATGCACGTCCGCAGGCGCCTTTGCTGCAGCTCCGAGCCGGCTGTCGAGGTAGCGTTCGAGATAGTCGACCGTATACGACCAGCCGTCGCCCTGATTCTGGACAAAACCCTGCAGCAGCGCCAGGCTGGTCGGCGTGCCGTCGGCGGCGAGGTATTCGATCGCGCCCGCCACGGGCACGCAGTTGCCGAAGCGCGCGACCTCGGTCAGGAAGCGGCCAACCTCGAACTCGGGGTTCACGCCGGAGCGCAGCTGACGATAGCCCTTGAGGAACAGGCGCTCGCCCAGCGTCACCGCGGTATTGCTGCCCTGGAGCTTCGGCCGCGTCATCGGCAGTTTGGCGACCGCATTCCCGGCGAGCCCGGCGTAGGCTTTGGTCGGGGTGAAGCGCAGCTTGCCGTGCGCGCAGGCCGCTACGCTGGCGGCGCCGATCGCCGCCACCAGCGCGCGGCAGAACGCTTCATCGGCAAATGCGTCGGCGAGCACCCCTACTTGCGACTGCTGGCGCACCCGCGCCAGCGTCGCGGCGGTGAACGCGCGTATCTGCTCCTCGTCGCCGTCTCCCCAGGCCAGGGCCAGCGGCAGGAAATACGCGCTTTGGCCCGATGCCGCCTCGACCTGCAGCAGCGTTATCAGCCAGGAGCGCTGCTCCGGCCCCCACAGTACCCAGTCGCTTAACCCCGCCCGCTTGATCGGCTCGCCCTTGGCCGCGTACCAGCGCTGCGAAGCGACGTAGCGCGGCAGAATATCCGCCTCGAACTGCGCCCGCAATTTCTCCGCCATGCGGATGCGCCAGGGTACGACGCGATCGCGGAAAAAACTGGTCCAGCCGTCGAACAGCACCAGCACCGGCCGTTCTTCGGGCGCGAACCGCTTCTGGTGCCAGTATGGCACTTCGATGTCGGTGGCGAGCCGGAACCAATAGAAGCCGCAGGCGGGCAGGGTGAGCAGGTAGGGCAGATCGCCGATCGGGGGGAACGCGGTGCGGCCCATCATTTCCAGCGGCACGCGGCTGCGATAGTGCGCTAGGTCCAGTTCGACCGGTTGCGCCGAACGGCCGAGATTGGCGACGCACAGGATGGTCTCCTCGCCGTACTCGCGCAAGTAGGCGAGGATCTTGCGGTTGCCGGGATTGAGGAACGTGAGCCGCCCGCGCCCGAACGCCTTGCTGCTCCTGCGCACCGCCAGCATACGCCGCATCCAGTTGAGCAGCGACGACGGGTCGCGCGTCTGCGCCTCGACGTTGACGGCCTCGTAGCCGTACACCGGGTCCATGATCGGCGGCAGGTACAGCCGCTGCGGATCGGCGCGCGAGAACCCGGCATTGCGGTCCGGGCTCCACTGCATCGGCGTGCGCACGCCGTTCCTGTCGCCGAGGAAGATGTTGTCGCCCATGCCGATCTCGTCGCCGTAGTAGATGATCGGCGAGCCCGGCATCGACAGCAGCAGGCTGTTCATCAGCTTGATCCGCTCGCGGTCATTTTCCATCAGCGGCGCGAGCCGGCGCCGGATGCCGAGATTGATGCGCGCGCGCGGGTCGGCCGCGTACATCCGGTACATGTAGTCGCGCTCCTTGCTGGTCACCATCTCCAGCGTGAGCTCGTCGTGATTGCGCAGGAAGATTGCCCACTGGGCGTTGTCGGGGATTTCCGGCGTCTGCTGCATGATCTCGACCACGGGGTGGCGATCCTCCTGCGCGATCGCCATGTAGATGCGCGGCATCAGCGGAAAGTGATAGGCCATGTGGCATTCGTCGCCGTCGCCGAAATACTCGCGCACGTCCTCGGGCCACTGGTTGGCTTCCGCCAGCAGCAGCCGGTTCTTGTAATGTGCGTCGACCTGCGCGCGGATCTGGCGGATGATGGCGTGCGTCTCGGGCAGGTTCTCGTTGCTGGTGCCCTCGCGTTCGCACAGGTAGGGAATCGCATCGAGCCGGAATCCGTCCACCCCCATGTCGAACCAGAAGCGCATGACGCGGATCACCGCCTTCAGCACCTTCGGATTGTCGAAATTGAGGTCCGGCTGGTGGCTGAAAAAGCGGTGCCAGTAGTACGCCTTGGCGACGGGGTCCCAGGTCCAGTTGGAGGTCTCGGTGTCGGTGAAAATAATGCGCGTCCGGTCGTATTTCTTGTCGTTGTCGCTCCAGACGTAGAAATCGCGCTTGGACGAGCCCGGCGGCGCACGCCGCGCGGCCTGGAACCACGGATGCTGGTCGGAGGTGTGATTCACCACCAGCTCGGTGATTACCCGCAGGCCGCGCTGGTGCGCCTCGCGCACCAGCGTGCACACGTCGTTGCGGCTGCCGTATTGCGGGTGCACGTTATGGTAGTCGGCGACATCGTAGCCGTCGTCCTTCATCGGCGAGGGATAGAAAGGCAGCAGCCAGATGGTATTCACGCCGAGGTCGCGCACGTAATCGAGCTTTTCTATCAGTCCGGGGAAATCGCCCAGGCCGTCGTCGTTGGAATCGAAGAACGCCTTGATGTGCAACTGGTAGATGACCGCGTCCTTGTACCAGAGCGCCTCGTCCTGCGCGCCCGGGACGGCATCGGCCCGCTGCTGACGGTCACCGCGGGCGGGGGTCACGGTCGTATCCATCGCCGGCTCAGGCTTGCGCCGCCTCCGCTGCGCAGACACGAGCGCGCGCACCACACTGTCGGCGTCCGGCGGCAATCGCGGGCGGTCGCATCCCCATTGCATGGGGCCCCTGCTCCCTGCTCATGCCGCCGCCT
>VFSW01002017.1_pt1 | contig 30749 bp, 30 predicted proteins | sample 5358111 | NCBI WGS metagenome assembly VFSW01 (sample SAMN11554181, study PRJNA540505) | mine drainage metagenome | isolation source: sediment from site ElyBrook_90M | place: USA: Ely Copper Mine, Vershire, VT | collected 2017 | reverse complement strand
AAGCCCGAGCATGCCAACCGGAAGTGGTACAGCCGGTGATCCAGCTCCACCCCACACACACGCACCGCCAGATCACCCATCTCGGTAAAATCAGACAATCCCATCCGCCCCGGCTCCTGCACCTGGCGGAAGATCACCTCCCGATCCTGACCGTTCAAGGCGCGCCACTGACGGATGCGCCGTTCCACTGTCCGGCGTATGCTGTCCGGCAGCTCAGGATGGCGCCGCTGCATCTCCTCGAAAATACCAATCGGCCGCAAACCCGGCGAGGCTTGCAGCATCGGCACGATCTCGGGGTCAAAAATGCTCACCAGCGGATCCGGTCGCCGCCGGCCGCGCGGCACCGCCTTCTGCGAGGGTAATCGGGGGTCGTTCTCATTGCGGTACGCACTCGCCAAGCTCATCCCCGCTTGGGCCGCCGCCACCGGCATCGACTCAGTCAGTCTGGATTTCATGTACAGCCTCATCTGGTAATCGTTGATGTGTCGACCGGGCATAAGGCTGGTACTCCGTCATGGGAACACCTCACCCATACCCCATCGGCCTCGATCACCGACGAGCTGAACCTCAAATAGGTCCGAAATCGCCTCCCAGAGGGTCAAATCCGGGACAAAAGCCCCGAAATCGACCTGCCAAGCTCTTCTCATCCTGATTGTCGCGCGTTCTCACCCTGATTGTCGCGCCATATGATTGGCATAGCCTTTAATGCCCGCAGCGGTGATGCAACGATGCGCGCGACTCGGGCAAGACGTGATGAATCTTTTCGCTCGAGTATCAGCTGTCCGCGCATCGAACATTGCCGTGTGCTTTCAATAACTGCAATTCAACCGGAGGTGCGCAATTTATAGTTCTGCAGCAAACTGGTGGGCCGGTGGCTTGTTCCGCCTTTATCAATTTCCCGTACAGTGGTGGGTATACACATTGCGGAGGCCTAACCCTGCGGTGCGCTGGCCTCAGATGCAGCGAGCACCTCGGTCAGCTTCTTCTTCGCGCGGCGGATACGCATTTCAATAGCTTTAGTCGTGGTCTTAAGCTCAACGGCCGCCTGCTGCTGCGTCAAGCCGCTGAAAATCGTGAGCAACAGCGGCTCCTTATAGCGTCGCGGCAGGTCGGCGAGCGCCTGATCGAGGCGATGAAGTCGCAGCGATTCCTCGGAGTCCCTTTGCTGCTCAACCTCGGCGGTGGCCGACGATGAGGGCAAGTGGCTTTCATGGGCGAAAAGCATCAGCAAACGGTGGCGCACGCTTCTGCGGCGACCGTAGTCCCGACACTTGTTCAAGGCGATCGTGCGTAGCCATTGCCCGAAAGACTGCTGGACGTCAAAGCGTTGCAGCGCCATCCAGGCCGAAACAAAACTGTCCTGAACGACATCGTAGGCGTCATCCGCATCACCGACGTAACGGCGCACGAAGCGGTATAGCGCAGATGTGTGTCGACGCACGAGTTCCTCGAAAGCGCGCTTATCACCGCCCACCGCGGCGATGGCCAATGGCCGATCGCTTTCCTTCAGCCCCTCGCTCACGTGGGATCCGAATTGAGCACCTTTGAAACGGTCTTGTCGAATTTCTGCGCTTGATCGGGCGTCAATACGGCCCGCATGGCGAGCACGTGCAGGATGGTTTCTTGCTGGAGCGTCTTCATGGCGAGATGAAAACGATCGATCGCCTGCTCGGCGGCCGGTCCATAGCGGTGCTCACCCACGATCGCGGCAGCAAGATCTCTATTGGCCGCACGCATCTCGTTCTCCAGGAGCTTGCGTCGTGCTGCGAACCCAGTTTCCAGTGAGGCCAGGCGCTGCTGCTGGTCGGCGCTGAGAGTGAGCTCATGATGCAGAACCTGATCAAGTCCCGGCATGACAGCCGCCTGGTGCAGGCCGTATTGGACCCCGAGCCACCCACCAAAGGCAGCCACGAGCAAGGCGAGGACTAGCGTGCTGATGACCGCGCGGGTGGGACTCATTGGCGCGGGCTCCCGTCAAGTCGCGTCGAGGCGGCCCAAGGGGAGTGGGGGGAGAAGACTCCCAGATCATCCGCAGCGCCTGGGGAAGACCAGTGCATCCCGGCCGCCACGCTGCCAACGAGCGCGCATACCAATATCAGCGCCTGTGAGGCCACGAGGCGCTTGGAAAGCGCGCTTGCGCGCTCCCGCGCTGCAACGCACGCCCAGATGTCCGCATTCAGGTTATCCAATCGGCGATCGGGTAATTGATCGGCGAGCTTTTGCAGTTCGGTCTCGAGCACGCAACACCTCCTGCGAATCATGCTGTTGAATACGCGTCCCGCGTCCACACCCCTCCCGCGGAGGGTTGGGCAGGTGTCCTGCGTATTAATACCAGCCGGCGTCGCCGGCGAGAGTGTCATAAAACCTGGAGACGACTATGACGACTGTTTCCCATCCGCTCCGCCTTCCTGCTTGGGTTGCATTGTGCGCCGCAGCACTCCTGGGCGTAGGCCAGGCGCAAGCTCACGCCAAACTCGTCACGTCCGACCCGGCCGCTAATGCGACAGTCGCAGCCCCCAAAATGATTCAGTTGCAGTTCAACGAGGAGTTGGCGAAGAAACTCTCAAGCGCCAAACTGACCGATACGGACGGTAAGGCCGTCGCTTCCATGTCGATGGAGGCGAAGGATGCGAAATCGCTGACGGTTATGCCTGGCACGACGCTGGCCCCTGGGTTGTATACCGTGTCCTGGATTGCCGTGACGACCGATGACGGCCACAAGACTACCGGGAGTTTCAGTTTCACGGTGAAGTGACGGGTCGGTGCTCGAGTCGGCGATTCTGGTTGCGCGCCTGCTACAGTACGCGGGCTCGTTGGTCCTGTTTGGCTCCGCGCTGTTCTTTCTTTACGGCTTCGGCGGGGACTGGGGGGGCACTTCGGTTCCCCGATTCAACTGGACGAATCGGCTCCTATTGCTCGCCGCAGGCGTGGCACTCCTAGCAAGCCTGCTATGGTTGATGGGAGAAACGGCATCGTTGACGGGTAACCTACGCAACTCTATTGATCGGACATCTTTGTGGTCGATCGTCTCGGAGACGGGGTTTGGAAGCATGGCGGCAGCGCGAATCGGGGCGCTGGCCTGCTCCATACTCCTGCTCTTGGCCCTCCGAAGTTCCCCGAGGCTGTGGATGATTGAAGCCGCCATCGGCGCTCTTGTGATGGCGAGTTTCGCATGGACCGGACACGGTTCAATGGACTCAGGGGCTCCGGGCCTGCTGCATCGGGGAAGCGATGTAGCGCACCTATTGGCCGCCGGTGTGTGGATTGGGGCACTCTTCCCGCTCAGCATCCAGGTGCTGCGTTCTGTGGCATCGGGGAGTCGGGCAGATGCCAGTATTTCCGAGCGTGCCTTGGCGCGATTCTCAGGCGTCGGCACCGCCGTGGTCTCCACGTTGATTCTAACCGGTGTTGTTAATAGCTGGTTCTTACTAGGTCCGGCCAGATGGCACGCGCTTTTCACGACTGACTATGGTCGCTTGCTTGTCGTGAAACTTGCGCTGTTTGCTCTGATGCTAATCCTGGCGGCCACCAATCGTTATCGCTTCGTGCCGGCGCTGAATACCTCGATCATGGACTATTCATCTACGTTACCGACGCTCAAACGACTACGATTAAGCGTGTTCGTGGAGACGACGTTGGCCGTGATCGTGGTTGCGGTGGTTGCAGTGTTGGGAGCACTCGCGCCTCCCGTTTCAACTCAGTGAAGCGATTGAATTCGCACCGATAGCGCAAGCTACTCTGTGTTGGCGCCATATCGGCCACTGAGCCTGTGCATATGCCTCAGCTGCAACGAGGACCCTGGGCACCGGAGGGCGACGTAATGATGTCGCCGCCTTGAGAAGGAGCCCTGGAATGACCCCGACTTCCGGCACACCAAGCCTGGGTGAGATGATGACCTTGGAGGTGTCCGATGGGAAGACGAGTATTCACGCTCGAGTTCAAGCGCGAGGCGGTCAAGCTGGTTCGGGAACGTGGTGTAACGATCGGCGAGGCGGCCAAAGATTTGGGGCTTCACGTCACCGTCCTTCGCAAGTGGGTGCGAGATGCACAGGCGGCGAACGGGCCTGCTGCATTTCCGGGCCGCGGCAAGCAACCACCAAACGATATGGAGGTTGCGCGCCTCCGGCGCGAGTTGGCCGAGGCCTTGACGGCGCGGGACATCCTAAAAAAAGCCATCGCCTTCTTTGTGAAGTAGTCTCGGTGAGGTTTCAGCTCATCGGTTCATCGCGAAGCCGAGTGGTATGGCGGATTCGGCACATTTAAGGGGCTCGCGGTGCCTCGGGGGGCGGTCTTGCGAGTAGCTGCGACGCAGCCCGATTGCGCGTGACCGGGCCAATGCCCTCCTCATGGCACTTTGGCGACGTGGCAGCCCAATATACGAGTGAGCAGTTCCAGCGCTTGCTCGCCGAACAGAAAGTCACCTGTAGCATGAGTCGATCAGCCGATGTCGGAGACAGCTCGGCCGTGGAGAGCTTCTTCGGTACGCTGAAAACCGCTCAGTTCTCGAGTGGAGGATGCAAGGGAGTCTAACTGGTCGGCACTCCATTTACGGTCTCGTTCCCGCATGTGACATTTGGCAAGGCGGCATCTGGCAAGAGATCGCAGTAATTTGTTTTTCTAAAGACCGCGTCCGCCCTTGGTCCTACGGCAATATATGCGGCTGTCTGACGGCGGTCCATTGAGAACTTGTCTCATTATTCGTTGGGTTCTCAGATGTGCGCCGATTTAGGAGCTGAGCTTATGAAAACTTCCTTGAAGGGCGAGATCATTGCAACCCTTCTGCTATGTAGTGTAGGCGCGCTGGCGCAAACCCCATCGGGTCAGCCCGGTATGAAATCGGGAATGAGCGCCATGCCTGGCACGGCGATGACGGGAGACAATGATAAAGATTTTGCGATGATGATGAAAATGCATCATCAGCAAGCGTTGGATATGGCTAGAAAGGAACTCGCCGATGGAAAATCTCCGCAGCTGAAGTCCATGGCGCGCAAAATTGTTGAATCTCAGACTAAGGAGATTGCGGAATTCGATAGATGGCTGTCGACGCACAAATAGGCGCCTGCCGCCGAGAACTGCTGGTGCCCACAACACCGCTAATTATTGCTGCGGCGGCCTCGGCGCACAACCGTTGCTTATCTTGGCGCCAGTAGCGGTGTTGGGTCGGGCGTCGGTGCCGGGGTATGGAGTGATGTGGTGAAGCAATTTCACGCTGCTTTCCAGCTTCTTGCGAACATAATTGGCGTTGGGACTTTGAAGCTCCGCATGTGCGGAGCGCACATACGCTGGAGGGCTCGTAGTCTTAAGGAAGTGAGTCGGATGAAAAACTACAGACGCGCTTTCGCTCTTGCGTGTACGGCAACGAGGTGGCTTGCTTATGCTGTTCCAAATTTCGACCTCGATGCCAATCGACCGCAGGAAATTATTTGGTAGGATACCCCCGGCGCTAACGATCACAGCATCGTTGGGTAACGTTATTTCTTGGCCGGCGTGCTTCACTATTACTTCCTTGGGCCGAATCTCGCGGACCTGGGAACTCAGAAGCACTTTAAGCTGTCCCTTGGTCGCCTATGACAAGCACACGGCGCGGCGCTTCGTGCAAGTACCGGGCATCACGTCTCTTGGCCTGTTTATCCACCCCGCGCCGCCCAATGCGCTTCCTGTTCGTCGAACCACCCCTTTGCGTGCAGGTTGCTTCGGATCTCGAATCGCTCCCGGCACCTTTGCGGTTCGGCTAGCAGTTCCCCTCGCCGGGCGTGCGTGAGGACTCCCACCTTTCAGTAGCTCGCCTCGGTGACCTGAATTCCCAGTGCCTTGTGTTTGGGACAGTCGACGAATGCCACTGCCTGCGCCTGCGAGGCGGTCTCGAAACCGCAAAACCATGGGCAGAAAGACGGGCTTGCCATCGGGGAATGTCGGCTGCAGGGTGACGAAACTTAACTCTCGAACGCCGGGAGGCCGCGACGCCAGGCGATGACAAGCCGGGGTCGGCTGCGCTTGCGTATACCAATACGAACGATTATCATTGGCGTTATACTTGCTGAATCGGGGCCGAAGTGAAGCATTCTGCGGTATTCGCCACCTTGCTCGCCGTTACCTTGGGCTGCGCCGCCCGCGCGGCCAATGTTCCCGAATTCCAACTGGTGATCAAGAATCACAGCTATCAGCCGGCCGAGCTCAAGGTGCCCGCGGACACCAAGTTCAAGTTGATCGTCAAGAACGAAGATCCAACGCCGGAAGAATTCGAAAGCACGGATTTCAATCGCGAGACGGTCGTATTGCCGAATCACTCGGTCGTGGTCTACGTAGGACCGCTACGCGCCGGCAGTTACGGGTTCTTTGGAGACTTTCACCGAGAGACCGCCCAGGGGCGGTTGATCGTGCAATAGCCCATGCTGGCGGTCGCCCTGCTGGTCTTTCGCGAGGTGCTGGAGGCAGCCCTCATCATCTCCATCGTCTGTGCCGCGACGCGCGGCGTCCCGCGTCGGGACCGTTACGTGGTCGGCGGCATTGGACTCGGAATTGCCGGAGCAGTGGTGGTCGCGTTCGGCGCCGACCTCATCTCGAATCTGGCCAACGGCGCGGGCCAGGACATCTTCAATGCGATCGTGCTGCTGGCGGCAGTCGTCATGATTGGATGGCATGTGGTGTGGATGTCGTCCCACGGTCGTGAACTCGCCAAGGAAATGCAGGGCATTGGCGGAGCCGTGAAATCCGGCTTCAAGCCCCTGTGGCTTCTGCTGACGGTCGTGGGTCTTGCCGTGTTGCGGGAAGGATCGGAGATCGTGCTGTTCCTTTACGGCATGGCGCTGGGCGGCATCGGCGCAGTGGGTCTGGCGGGCGGCATCGCGGTGGGCCTGTGCGGGGGCGCCGGCGTCGGGTTTGCGCTGTACCTCGGTCTCTTGCGGGTGCCGATGAAGCACTTCTTCAGCGTGACCAATGTGATGTTGATCCTGCTCGCCGCCGGACTCGCCTCCGCTGCCGCCGGGTTCTTGGTGCAGAGCGATCTGTTGCCGACGCTCGGCAGCCGGCTCTGGGACACGTCCGGCTTGCTCTCGGACGATTCGCTGATCGGCAGAACTTTGGGCGTGCTCGTGGGCTACAAAGCCGCGCCCGCCGGGATCCAAGTCGGCTTCTACCTCTCTACCTTGGCACTCCTCTACGCCGGCATGCGCTGGCAGCAACACCGGAATCCCTGATGAACGTCAAGTTTGCCGCCGTGCTGCTGCTCGCAGCCGCTTTCCCGGCTCGCGGCGATGATTTCATCGTGTATTCGCCCTACGTCATTGCAACGCAAAGCGAAGTGGAGTTGCGCGGCTACGCCTATTCCGATGCGCGGTCGGATCACAGCGGTAACGCCTCGGAGTTGTCGATCGCGCATGCGTTCACCGATTGGTGGAAGCCGGAAGTTTATGTCGCGGAATATCAAAACGCCGCAGGCTCTCGAGGCGGTTTGCAGGGGTACGAGTTCGAGAACACCTTCCAGGTGACACAACCCGGAAAATATTGGGCGGACTTCGGTTTTCTGGCCTCCTACGAGCGCAAGACGACGGCCGGCACGCGCGACGCGATCGAGTTCGGTCCGCTGATTGAAACGACGTACGGCCGCCTCGCGCACATCGTGAATCTGATCTGGGAAAAGCAGGTCGGCGCAGGTGCGGGCGGCCACTACGAATTTCGCTACAGTTATTCCGGCACCTACGCCATCTCCAATGCTTTGCGCCCCGGCGTCGAGTTTTATGGGCGGCCCGGCGACCATGCCTACCAGGTCGGACCTCTCGTCGCCGGCGAATGGCATCTTCCCGGCACCACCGGCAATCTGGAATACCGGGTCGGCGTAGTCCTCGGAATTAACGCCGCGGCGCCCCGTCAAACCTGGCTTGCGCGCCTCGAATACGAGTTCTTCTAGGCGTCCGCTGGGCGATAAGGCACCTCCGTCCAGGGTATCATCGCGCATGTTAGGTTTGTCCGACACCTCACCGGTGCGGAAATGACAAGCAGATGGCAAGTTGGGCGATGAAGGGACTGTCTGCGAACTTTCCCCTCGCACTCGATGCCGCTCATGACAGGGTTATCGTGGTCTGCCGTCGGCCTCCAAAACTCGGACTCTTCAGGCCCCAAGACGGGCAGCTCATTGCCGAGGCAGTCACCTGCGAAGACTCAGATGACGCATTTCTTGATGCCATGCGCGCTCGCATCTACGTCACTAAGGAACAGGAGCGATTGTGTCAATATTTAGCAGTGTTAGCTGCCATTCTGTTAGCCGCAGCCGCCGGCAACACAACCAGATCGCCTCAACGCCGCCTGCCAGGCACGTACGATCATGACGAACCACGCGGAACAATACAGCATTGGCCTCAGCTGCAAACGAGCCTGCACCGCACCCGCACGGTAAACGCATGGCCCCCGAATTGAAATGTGCTGCCACCGCCAACCCGGAAATGAATGCTTGCGGAATTCCCCGTTCGCGATGGTCTTTCATCACGCCTCGCGATATCAAACCACATGGTCTGGTGCCAGCGTGCAAGATATGCCTTCATCCACTTCTATTTGAATGGTCGAATGCGCAATGCCGAAACGATCGTGTAATTCGTGGCACAACTGCACCAATACCCGATCGCCCGGATGGCCACCGGGCATCACGCAGTGACAAGTCAACGCCGTTTCTGTGGTGCTCAGGGGCCAGATGTGCAGATCATGAATCGTCGCTACTCCGGATTGCCGTTTTATAAAGGAGCTGACCTCATCGAGATTGACTTTAGGCGGCACAGCGTCCATCGCCATCCCGACCGAGTCGCGCAGCAAACTCCAAGTTCCCCACAAAATGACGCCCGCCACCGCAAGGCTTACCAGGGGATCGAGTCGGGTCCAGCCGGTCTTTAAGATGATGCCGCCGGCGATTACGACCCCCAATGATACAAGCGCGTCGTAGGCCATATGCATAAATGCCGCGCGCACATTAATGTCACCCTTGCGGCCCGAGGCAAACAACCACGCAGTGACGCCATTGACCGCGATTCCAAGCGCTGCGACCACCATCACTGTAATGCCGGCGACCTCTTCCGGGTGAAGTAGGCGGCGCACCCCTTCGACCGCGATAGCGCCCACGGTCACCAATAGCAGCATCGCATTGGCGAGGGCCGCCAAAATCGTTCCCCGTCGCAGGCCGTAGGTATGGGTCTGAGAAGGGGCCCGACGCGCAAGTACGACAGCGATCCATGCCATTAGCAACCCGAGCACATCGCCCAAGTTGTGTCCGGCGTCGGCGACCAACGCCATGGAGTTGGAGAGGAAGCCGTAGATTACCTCCACACCCACAAATCCGATGTTAAGCGTAGCTCCGATCGCGAATGCGGCGCCGAAATCCTTGGGTACGTGAGCATGCGAATGACTCCCACCGGATGCATGATCGTGTCCCTCGTGCGCGTGGTGAGAGCCTTCACTCATCTCCCGCCCCAATGGCTGATCGCCGGCTGCGCGCAGTGCTGCCCTGCAAAGCGCCCAGAATCGTGCACGTTGCGTTTGAACCACCCGCGCAGCTCTTAACCGTGCGCTCCAGTTCCTGGGCTATACGGCGCAGTTCCGCGATGCGCAACCGCACATCAACCAAATGCCGCCGAGCGACCCGGTCGGCCTCTGCACAAGACATCCGTGAATTGCCCGCTAAGCGCAAGAGGCTGCGAATATCATCCAAGCTGAATCCCAATTCGCGGCCGCGGGTAACGAAACGCAATTTGTCAACGTCCTCGGGTGTGTAGTCCCGATAGCCGTTATCTCTGCGATCAGTCCGCGGCAGCACGCCGACTCGCTCATAGTACCGAATGGTTTCAAAGTGACAGCCGCTCGCCGCCGCTGCTTCGCCAATTCTCATAACTCTTGACCCTGGAGTCGCTACAGGCTTTAGGATCGACCTATTATCTAGTTTGTGCAAGAGCCTACGAGTGACTGTGGCTGCCACGTTAAAGGCCCGAAATGCTGCCGAGCGGCGCACCTTGTGGGTGGCGTTTGCTTTGAATGCTTCAATGATGGGGCTGGACGGCGTGGTCGGGCTCATGGCCCATTCCACTGGGCTGCTTGCAGATGCCCTCGACATGGCGGCCGACGCCAGTATCTACGGTGCGGCGCTCATTGCGATTAGCCGCAGTGTGAGCTTTAAAACCCGAGTCGCCCAATTCAGCGGCTGGATTTTGCTCATTCTCGGAATTTCGCTGCTGGTCGAAGTAGTGCGCCGAGTGTTCTCCGGCGAGCAGCCGGCTCCACTGCCCATCATGGGGGTGGCGTTCGCGTCGCTCGTAGTCAACGTCTATGTCTTAAGATCGTTGCGTGAGTTCCAAGCTGGGGAAGTCCATCTTCGCGCGGCGTGGATATTTACCCGCGCGGACGTCATCGCGAGCATCGGTGTACTCGTATCGGCGGCATTGGTGGCCTGGACGGGTTCGCGGATACCGGATCTGGTGGTGGGCGGCGCGATCGGTCTGTACGTTATCAAGGAAGCGCTCGAGATTTTGCGCGACGATCGCGGGTCGGCGGAGAAGCACGACTCTCCTACACCGAGCCATTCATGAGCCAGCTGCTTGCGGCACTGATCGCTGTCGCACTGACCGGAGGCTTGCGCTTGGGGTACGCGGCAAGCCCCGACGATCCTTCTGCTCCTCAAAGCCTTCGCGCCCCAGCTCCAGACTCAGGAGCTGCCGCCAGCACGGCATACACGTTGAAGCTCGATCAAGCGATGGGCCGCATGCTCGACAAACATCCCGATCTGAAGCTAATTGGATTTCACGGTGAAAACGTTGCAGGCGGACAGGGACACCGTTTCGCAAGGCCCGTCAGTCGTCGCGGGACTGCGCATGCCAAATGCGCATCGAACGTAGGAAACAACCAGCTTTAAGAACGCGGAAATCACTCTGACATCGGCCTCCTGCTTGAGCGCGACGGTAAACGCGGGGCGCCCCGGGCCTTGAGCGCGAGTCAACTCGATGCGCTCGGTGCCGTGCATGAGCATGAGACCACTGGCCTGGAATTGCTCGCGAATGTTGGCCGCCGTTACCTCGATATCTTGGCGGTGCATGCGGAAGTGAGGATTGTGGAACTCGACGATGCAGCGCGATGACGGGTATTGGAAACTGTCAATGAATCCACGAAATGCTAAGGGGGCTGTTGGTGAGAGCGACTAAGACCGCGTTCGTGTTGGTTCTGGCATTGCCGCTGTTGGCCGGATGCAGCAAAGAGGCCGAGAAGAAGGCCGATGAAGACAAGACCGCCACGACGCAAAACCAGGTCACTCTTTCATCGCAAGATGTCGCGCACCTCGGGATCGCGACCGCGCCGTTGCAGACGGTCCAATATGTTCCCGATCTCCGGGGATTTGGTTCCGTCACCAGCTTCGAAGCGTTGGCGCAATCCATCTCCGATGTGACGACAGCCGAAGCCGCTGCCGGACAAAGTCGGGCCGCGCTCGCGCATGCCCGTACTCTGGCGGTCGAAAAGCTGATCACCCGCGATGCGCTCGCCGCCGCCGAACGGCAAGCCGCCACCGATGCGGCCGAGGTGCTACTGGCGCAGCGCAAACAAGCGGTTGGCTTTGGCCGCAACGCACCTTGGCGCTCGGATGTAGAAAGGGACGCGATTTTTGCCAAACTCGCTAGCGGCCTTCTTGTCCTTGTCCGCGTGTCGTTCCCCTCCGGCGTGCCATCCGTGAAGGTTCCGGAAACGCTCACCATCCGGCGGGTGCAACAGCCAACAGGCGGGGAATCCTGGAATGCGATCAAGATTTGGGAGGCGCCGGCTGATCCGAACCTGCCGGGTTGGGGCTTCTTTGCCCTCCTGGAACATACCGACCTGGCAGCAGGCGAACGTGTCCTGGCGCTGATGCCGGTCGGCACGCCGATTGGCGGTGTCCTCATTCCCGGCAATGCCATGGTTTTGAACGGCAACCAGGCTTGGTACTACAGCCAGAGCAAGCCTGGCGTTTATGTACGCCACGCTCTGGTCATCAGCCGGCCGATGGATGGCGGTTATTTTGTCCAGGGCGAATTTGTAGCCGGCCAGCTGGTCGTAATCCAGGGCGAAAGCGAACTGCTTGCGCATGAACTGAACCCGTCGTCCGGCGACAAGGATTAGGTCATGCGTTGGTTGATTGCACTGTGCTTGCGCCGAAGGGGAGCGGTAACCGCGCTCACGCTCCTTGCCTTGGTGCTGGGCGGCTGGGGAGCGCTCCGCGTGCCGTTAGACGTCTTTCCGGAATTCGTGCCGCCGGCGGTCGATATCCAGACCGAAGCGCCGGGCTTTGCGCCGGAGCAGGTCGAACAGCTTGTCACCAAGCCCATCGAAAACACCATCAATGGCGCGCCAGGATTGATGTCCATGCGCTCGGAATCCATTCCGGGCCTCTCGGAGGGCAAGCTCCAGTTCCAGGACGGCGCCAATCTCTACAATGCACGCCAGGGTATCTCCGAGCGGTTATCTGCGCTGGGTGGAAAGCTGCCGACGGGGGTCGAGCCGCCGCAATTGTCACCCCTGGTCTCCAGCACCAAAAATCTTCTGATGATCGGCCTAACCTCCGACAAGGTGGATGCTTACACCTTGCGCGATCGCGCCGATTGGCTGCTGTCGCCGCGCCTGTTGGCGGTCCCGGGGGTCGCCAACGTCCTGGTGTATGGCGGCGCCATCCGGCAGGTCCAGATCCAGCCGGACCTCCAGAAATTGACCAGCTACGGCTTCACCATCGATCAATTGGCCGACGCGGCCCGTGCGTCGCTTCAGTTGCGAGGCGCGGGTTTCATCGATTCCCCCAGCCAGCGGGTACTGCTGCAAAGCCCGCCGCCGGCGCCCGATCCTTACGCGGTCGGTGCGACCGTGTTGGCGGTGCGCTCGGGGGTCCCCATCGCCTTGCGCGATGTCGCCACGATCCAGCAAGGAGCGGCCCCCAGCTTCGGCGATGCCCAGATCATGACCAAGCCGGGTGTGGTGCTGTGGCTCTCCAGTCAGCGCGGGGCCAACACGCTTTCCACTACACGCGCTGTCGAAGCTGCTCTGGCGGAGGTGACACCGGCCCTGAAAGCCGAGAGCATTGACGTCTATCCGGCGCTGCAACGCCCCGCGAACTTCATCGAGCGCGCCCTGAGCAATCTCGAAGAAGCCCTGGTGATAGCCGGCGTCCTGATCCTCGCAGTGCTTTATCTCTTTCTGCGCGATTGGCGTTCGGCGCTGATCACCTTCCTGGCCATACCGCTGTCCCTGATTGCCGCCATCGCTGTGCTGAACTGGCAAGGGTATACCTTGAACACGATGACCTTGGGCGGCTTTGCGGTCTCGCTTGGCGTTCTAGTCGATGATGCCATTATCGGCATCGAAAATATCCTGCGCAGGCTGCGCGACAATGCCGTCAGCGCCTTCCCGCATGGCCGCTTGCACGTCATTTTGGAATCCTCGCTGGAGGTGCGCGGACCGGTGGTTTACGCGACCGTGGTGGTGATCGCGGTCTTTCTTCCGGAGCTATTCGCCAGCGGCGTCCAGGGCCGCTTTATCAGCCCTTTGGCCTTCGCCTTCATCCTGGCGGTTCTTGCCTCTTTGCTGGTCGCCCTCACTACCACGCCGGCGCTTTGTGCACTGTTCCTAACCGAAAAGGACACCCACGCCGAGCCAGTCTGGCTGACCTGGTTGAAAGCCCGCCAGGCTGGCGCCATCCAGGCGATCGAGCGGCACCTCCTGTGGATGGTAGCCGGGCTGGGGGTGCTGTTCGCCGTCACCATCGCAGCTTTGCCCTTCCTGGGAGGCACCTTCATGCCCGACTTCAAGGAAGGACACTTCGTGATGAACGTGTCCACCGCGGTGCCGGGCACCTCGATCAAGGAGATGCTGCGGCTGGGCAAGCGCATCCAACAGGAGGTCATGGCACTACCTTATGTCCAGACCGTCGAACAGCATGTCGGGCGGGCGGCTCTTAGCGAAGATACTTACGGCACCCAGACGACGGAGTTCCATGTCGAGCTGAAACCCGATGCCACGATTCCCCAGGAAGTCGCGGAAGACCAGTTGCGGGACATCCTTTCCCACTATCCGGGCCTGCAGTCCGAGGTCGTGACCTTTTTGGGCGACCGCATAAACGACAGTATCACGGGCGAAGCCGCCCAGATCGCCATCAAGGTCTTCGGCGACGACCTGGACACGCTTGATAGCACCGCCACAAATATCGTGCGCGTTCTCTCCGGGGTGCCGGGGGTCAGCGATCTACAATTTGCGCGTCAGAGCGGCACCCCGGAGCTTGGTATTCGGCTCTCGGTTGATGCATTGGAGGCATCGGGTCTCAACGCCCAGAATGTCCTGAACGCCATCGAAGCGGACTATGCCGGGCTTAAGGTCGGTCAGACCTACGCCGGGACGCGCTCGGTTGACGTGACCTTGCTGCTTTCCGAACCGGAGCGCCGTCGCCCGGAAGATCTGTTCAAGCTGATGATCCACGGGCCGCTTGGCGCGGTCCCGCTTTCCCAAGTCGCCAGCATCGCGCCCAACGACGGGCGCTACAGTATCCGCCATGACGGCGGCCAGCGCTTCGTCTCGGTGACGTTCAATGTGACGGGTCGCTCCCTACAAGGGACGGCGGCACAAGCCAAAGCCGCAATCCAAAGCCATATCGCACTTCCACCAGGAGTCTATTTGGACTTCGCGGGCGCAGCGGCTGCCGAACAGGCCGCGCGCACCGAATTGATCCTTTACTCGGGCATGGCGCTGGCCCTGATCGTGCTGGTGCTGTTCCTATGCTTCCGCTGGTCGGCGCACGCCTGGCTGGTGCTGGCCAATCTTCCCTTCAGTTTGATCGGCGGCATTCTGGCGATCGCCATCACGGGCATCGGCCTGTCGCTGGGGGCACTGGTGGGCCTGGTGACCGTGTTCGGGATCAGCGCCCGCAACGCCATTCTTCTTCTGGCGCATTATGAAGAGTTGGTATCGGTGGCGGGCTGCAACTGGGACATCGCAACGGTTTTGCGGGGCGCCCAGGAACGGCTCATCCCCATTTTGATGACGGCGGCGGTGACGGCCTTGGGCCTTCTTCCCCTGGCATGGGGCCTAGCCAGGCCTGGGCATGAGATCGAAGGCCCGATGGCGGTGACCGTGCTGGGCGGTCTTTTGACCTCGACCTTCCTCAACCTGATCTTCCTGCCGGTAATGGCGCGACGCTGGAGCAAGCCCGCAAGCTAACGCGGCGCGCCCATCGAATCCACGGGGCTCTCATGAAGCAGGCCGCGAGACTTCTTATAGTATGTGATCTGCTCATGTTGGCGGGTTGCGAAACCTATCACGCTGTCCCGTTGCCGGAGGCGCCGAACTTCGTGTCGTCGGGGACCAGCGCGCTAGCCAAGCCCCTGTCTCTGGTTGAAGTAGCGACCCTGGCCGTGCAGCACAATCCCGAACTGGTCGCCTCCCGCGCGAAATCCGACACTGCCAGCGCGCAGGCCTTCGCGGCGGGGTTGCTGCCCGATCCGCAGCTTAACGCGAGCATCGAGCATCCGACGCAGCCTGGATTTGTAGACGGCTATGTGCTGGGCCTGTCGGAGGAATTGCAATCTCTCATAACCCAACCTTCCCGCCACGCCGCGGTCCTGGCGGCCGCTGATCAGGCGAAACTCAATGCCTTGTGGGAGGAATGGCAGACGATCGAGAAGGCCAGCACGCTGGCCGTACAAAAGTCCTTCAGCGAGCGCAAGGTGCAATTGCTGGGTGGTTCTGGCAACGTCCTATGGGATCAGTCCGAGCGCTCCGACCGCGCCTTGGCGGTCGGCAACAGTACCCTTGATGCGGCCGGCTCTGATCTTGCTGCGGCACTCGATGTGGAAAGCCAACATGCCACGGCCGCGCGCGATGCGCTGTCAAGCGACATCAATTTGAAGCAGTTGCTGAATATCGACCCTGCAGCGTCATTGCAGATTGCGGACCTCCCCGACCCTGCGGAACTTACGCGCGAGAATGTCACCCTAGCGCTCAATAAAGTCGTTAAGTTGCGCCCCGATCTCCTGGCCCTGCAATCCGGTTATCACAGCCAGGAAGAAACGGTCCGCCAGTCCATCCTGCAGCAGTTCCCCGCGATGACCTTCGGCTTTGACCGAGCCGCAGATGCGGAAAATGTTCACACCGTTGGCTTGTCGGTAACCGTCAATCTTCCGATCTTCGGCAACGCCCAGGCTGCGATCCGCATCCAGGATGCCACCCGGACACAGCTACGCGCCGAATATCAGGCGCGCCTTGATTCCACGACCGCCGATGCCTGGCGGGTATGGCAAGAAACCAATTTGCTGAGAAAACAGATCGCACTGCTGGAAAAGAAGCTGCCGGCATTCCGGCACATGGCCGAGGTTAGTGCTCAAGCGCACGCGAGTGGAGATCTCGCGCCCGCCACATATGTCCTGATGCAAACATCGCTGCAGGCTCGGGAGAGCGAGTTGCTCGACCTGAAGGCAGCGCTCTGGACAGATACCCTCGCTCTGGACACACTTCTAGCGCTACCAGTCACGGAGTCCCCCTGATTCAATGATTACCATGCATGCATTGCCGAGTGAACAACCACCGGCTAATAGCCGGTGGCTTTGGGAATACGGCTTAAGCCGGTGATTGTCCGCCGTCAGCCGACTGTGTCAGCTTCAACAAACCTGTGCACTCCCGCCAGGAAACGACCTCGGATTTCATTTAACTACTGCACTCCGACGACGCCGGCGGGGCAGAAGAAGCTCTTCCACCCTCACCCAACATGCGTTCCACCTTGCCGCGGAGAGGCGGTTGGGATTCATGCAAGGCGTGCTGCCTAAGGGGACAGCGTCGTGTCAACCACCGTCACCTTATGACGGACGTCGGGAAATCAGGGGAATCCCACACTGCACCTAAACGCCGGCGTACCATTCATATCCACGATCTTCCCAGAAGCCCCCCTTTCCGCCGCTAATCTGCGCCAGATCCCCCGTCACCTCGATTCTCATGACGTACTTGGCGTGCTTATAACCGAGCTGGCGCTCGACGCCCCCGCCACACCGGCAGGCAGGGCGAGATCGAAGCGCGCTGAATACGGAACGCACACCTCTTTACACACGCCGTACGTGACCGCGGCGCGCAACGCAACAGGTCCGCCCGGACGGCCTAACGTCAGCACGATCGGCAATAGTACGTGGGCCTCATAAACGTAGCCCTGCAGACCGTCTATCGATAGCCGCTTCGGCGCAGGCCAGGCGATGTCGGTGTGAGACAGATTCGCGGAACCCTGCCAATCGATACGCGGTGGAAGGCCGGCCTCGCCCGGCGAGCGCCAATAGGTGTGCCAGCCGGGCGCCAACCTGATCTCCAGGCCGGCATCCACCGTCGATCCGGAACCGGTCGCAGCTACCGCGGTAACCAGCCGCGCTGCGGCGCGGTCGTCACCGATCCAGTTCGTCGCGACGGCGTGCGATGGCTGTGGCGGAATGACGAGCGCGAGTAGGAGTATGAGCTACTCCAGAGGCCGGCTTCGCCTGAGTACAATACCCAAAGCGCGAACCAACGACTGAACCGATCGGGTCATCAAGTACATCGCCTCATGTCGATCGATAGATCCGGACCGTAAAGTCAACGCGGCGTTCGTGGTTGAAGGATTGACATTCATCCCGCAGACAGAGCACGCGACTAACTTCGCCCGCGCGATCCTATCGCGCTGGCGCTCCACCCTATTTCACTCCTGTCACCACATAGTCGCTGCCTTGCTTGGCGACCTGAAATTCCACTTTCTTGCCCACAGTCAGCTTGTCGAAGATCATTTTGTCCTTGACCATGAAAGTCATCGTCATCGCAGGCCAATTCAAACCCTTGATCGCCTCGTGCGCGATCGTGACCTGGCCGGCCGCAGGGTCCACACCCTTGACTACGCCGACGGCGGGAGAAGATGTTTGAGGGACGGATGAGGCCATCTTGCCCATCTGCATATTGGACATATCAGCCGTTTTTTGCTGGGCCAGCACGCTGCTGCTCAGTGCCAATGTGAGCGCTGCGGACATCAGCGCTGCCGGGATCGTCTTCATACTTGCTCCTTAGACTGTTGCGGGTTGAAATAATGAGTCATCAGTTTGCGGAATCACATTTTTGACTCTTCATACTCAATCCACCGCTCGTGAAGCAGTATGAGGAGGAACCGTCAGATCGCTAGTCGTAATTGCCTCAAGCTCCGCTAGATGCGTCTCTCGCATGATTTTGAGCTTGGCTACAAGGCGCTCAATTGCGATCAAAGATCGCTGATCGTCCAGTAGGTCGAGCAGCGACGCGTGCCCCGTTTCGTACGCAGATCGGCCGACACTCACGACCTGTTGTGCGCGCGGAAGTATGGTGTGCTCGAACAGTGCGAGTTGGCGATCAGCATCGCGAATGATGGTGATGTCCGTCACGACCTGTGCGGTCAAATCATTCCCCGCCTGGCGCCGCATGGCCTCGGCGGCACGAAGATTCGCCTCCGCCTGGGCTACGGCGGCGTTGAGCGCTTGATATCTGAGAATCGGGAGCGTCGCCTGTCCCAGCAGTGATTGTGTGACGCCCATCAGATCGGTTCCGATGCTCAAATTGAAATCAGGCACGTATTGAAGTTTTGCGAGCCGTATTCCCTCGCCGCGGCCGCGAATCTCATCGGCGAGGGCAATGAGCTCCGGATTCTGTTTCGCTGCCAAATCCACCAGTTCGCCATCCCCACCTAAAAGGGGCCGCGACGCAGGAAGCTCCGCCGGAACCGGCATTGCACTATCCGCCGCACGACCCAGGAGCGCATTGATCGCCGAGCGCTGACTCGGCAGTTGCGATTCCATATTGGCGAGGTCGTTGCCCGACATGTCTACTTCGTTGCTGGCCTTCAGCACGTCTTGCTGACCAGAGATGCCGGCGCCATTGCGGGCCTCGGTGATAGTCGCAGTGGTCCGGAGCAATTGCTGATTGGTTCGCTCCAGACGGATCAGCTCCGCGTTCAACGTGTAGTCATAGTAGGCACTTAGTACCTTGTTCCGTAGGTCATACTTGGCCTTGATGAATCGCCGGCCTGTGGCTCGTGCATTTTCCAGGGTTTGCCTGGCGGCCGCATCCAACTTGCCCGGCCACTTGATGTCTGTCATGGGATCGTTCGAGAGAGCCAGCGTGCTGCTTCCCCAGCTGGCGCGCCCATGGGTGATGCTGGTGCCGGCCGCCACGTTGAGCGTCGTGGTCTGTGTGCCATCCTGCGGAATCTGCTCGATCGCGGACCGCCACTCCCAATAGTGCTGCTCCAATTCCGCGTTGTTAAGCTGCGCGTATTCCACCAATTGGTCGGGCGTCGGATTTTCCCGCAGCGGTGGAACCTGCCGGACCTCGATCCGCTGCTCGAACGGCTTCCCCGACTGCATGGCCGCGGCGCGTTCTTCGCGTTCGCCCGGCGGGTGAACGGTACAGCCGGCTAGTCCAGCCAGCAGGACGACCTGCATCACTCGGCTTATGGACTTGGAACTACTCATGTATGCCTCCGCTATTGATGGCATCACCGCCGGCGACTGCCAGTGGGTGTTGAGGCTCTGTTCCATTCCGATCACGGTCGGAGCCGATGCTTTTTGCTGCATAAAAGATGACCGGGTAAATGAGCAAGCCCATCAGAAAACCGGTGAACAGGCCGCCGATCATGGGAGCGGCGATTCGGCGCATGACATCGGCGCCGGTTCCGCTCGCCCACATCAAGGGAACCAGGCCAATAAATGCCGCTGCCACCGTCATCGTCATGGGGCGGATGCGCTTCACCGCCCCCTCGTGTACGGCAGCGCGCAGGTCCTGGTCCGTGTTCATTCGCCCAGCGGCCTTGAACCCTTCGTAACTGTTGTCCAGATATAGCAGCATGACAATGCCGATTTCGGCAGCCAACCCTGCGAGCGCGATCAGGCCAACGATCACCGCTCCCGACCAGTTGTAGCCCAGTAGCCACAGGAACCACACTGCTCCCGCCACGCTGAACGGCACCGTCAGCAGTACGATGAGCGTGCGAAGCCAACTTCGCGAAGCGGCGTAGAGCAGCAGGACGATCAGCACCAGCGCAATCAGCCCTGCGACTTTCCAACGGGTGCTGTTCTGCTGGATGATCTCGTACTGTCCGGACCAGGTGAGCGTATAGCCATTGGGCAGTTGCAGCCGCTCCGCGAGCATCTTCTGGGCGTCGACCATGTAGGAGCCCAGGTCACGACCGGCCATGTCCACGAACACCCAACTCGAGGTTCTCGTGTCCTCGCTGCGGATCATGGGCGGACCCGCGTGGATGTTGACATCGGTGAGCTGCCCAATCGGCACCTGCGCCCCCGTCGCAACGGGCACGAGAATCTGCTTGATTTGATCGGGATCGTTTCGCAGATCGCGAGCGTACCGCACGTTGACGGGATACCTTTCCAGCCCTTCGACCGTGGTGGTCACCTGCATCCCACCAATGGCGGTCTCGATGAGGTCCTGTACGTCGCCGGTATTGAGCCCGTAGCGTGCGAGCTGCTCGGGTTTAGGGTCAATGTCAAGGTAGTACCCGCCGAGTGCGCGCTCGGCGTAGGCGCTGGTGGTGCCGGAGACCGAACGCATCAGAATTGATGCCTTCTGCGCCAGGTCCGACAGTACCTGCAGGTCCGGTCCCATAATCTTGATGCCAACCGGTGTCTTGATCCCGGTTGAGAGCATGTTGGTGCGGTTCTCAATCGGCATCGTCCAGGTATTGGCGAAGCCAGGAAGGCTCACCACGTCGTTCATGCCGGGATGCACGGTGCCGTCGGCATCCGACCATCCATAGATCAATTCATCCATCGTGATGGGTCTTTGCCCGGCCCAGAAGCTGTGGTGCAGCGGCCAGGTGAGCCAGTCGGGGGCACTGTCAAACCAGTAGTGCAGCGTGTGCTTGCGCCACTTCGTCGGGTCGGTTTGCAGGCGGACCACCGTTTCGACCATATCCAGCGGTGCAGGGTCAGTGGCCGATTCCGCGCGGCCGATCTTGCCGTAGACGCTGAGAACTTCCGGAAAGGTCTTAATCAGCTTGTCGGTCTGCTGCAGGATTTGTCGAGCCTCGGTGACGCTGACGCTCGGATCGGTCGTGGGCATATAAAGCAGGTCGCCCTCGTCGAGTCGGGGCATCAACTCGCTACCGATATGCAGGTACGGCCAGGCGGCTGAGGCAACGAAGGCGGCCGCCACTATCATCACCGGCCAGCGGAACTTCATCGCACCCCAGAAGAACGGGTCGTAAGCCTTCTGCAGTGCGTGGCTGATCGGATTCTTCTCCTCGTGGATCACTTTCTGCGGCACGAGCAGCATCGTCAGCAGCACGACCCAGGCGCCCGCCATCCACCAGCGATACGGCGCGAGCGTCGGAATGGCGGCCGCCAGAGACAGGAGGCCGACAGCGGGCAAGACGATCAGGGCTAGCGTAATCGCAATGCTCGTGAGTCGTCCCAAAGTCCTGGGCAGCACGCGCGTACTGATGAAATAGCTCATCAGCACCGGCACGATAGTGATGGACAGGACGGATGCGGAGCCGATGGCGAAGGTCTTGGTGAACGCCAACGGGCGAAAGAGCCGGCCTTCCTCACCCACCAGGCCGAAGATCGGCAGAAAACTGACGGTAATGATCAGCAAACTGAAGAACAAGCTCGGACCAACTTCCTGTGCCGCCTCGATAATGATGTCCATGTGCGGCCGCGGCTCACCGCCGGCAAGGACTCGCTCCTCCTCGTGCGCCAAGTGCTTATGCGCGTTCTCCACCATGACGATGGCACTGTCCACGACCACACCGATTGCGATCGCGATCCCGCCCAGACTCATAATGTTGGCGTTGATGCCCATCTGGTACATGACCAGCATGCTGACCAACATGCTGCTGGGGATGACGAAGATCGCAACAAGAGCGCTACGACCATGCAGCAGAAAGAGGATGCACACCAGCGACACCACGAGCATCTCTTCCAGCAGCGTGTGTTTGAGCGTGTGAATCGATCGCTCGATGAGATCCGAGCGGTCGTAGGCTGTTTTGATCGACACGCCCGGTGGCAGTCCGTCCTCCAGTTCGGCGAGCTTGGCTTTGGCATCGAGAATGACTTGGTTGGCATTGGCACCGTAGCGAGCAACGATGACCCCGCCGACCGCTTCGCCTTGACCATTCCACTCGCCCACTCCGCGCCGCTCCTGGCCGGCGATCTGCAGCGTGGCGACGTCGCCCAGCAAGATCGGCGTACCGCTCTGCGGATCGACCCCGACCGTCACCTGTCCCAGGTCGTTGATGGCGTTGCCGGCCTTTGCGCCATGTGGGGTACCGAAATACCCCCGGCTGCGGACCATGTATTCGGTCTCACTCATCTCCACGACCGAGCCACCGACATCGTTGTTGGATCGCTTGATGGCGGAGACAATGTCCTTTACGGCCAGTTTGTAGGCGAGCAGTCGCTGCGGCTTAAGGACGACCTGGTACTCCTTGACGAAACCACCAATCGAGGCCACTTCGGAAACATTGGGGACCGCAGTGAGCTGATATCGTAAGTACCAATCCTGCAGGCTGCGCAAAGTGCCCAGGTTTTGGTTGGCCGGGACCAGCGACTGACCGTCCAGAGGGCAGGCTCCCGGGTGGTCCCACGCACGTACCTTGACCAGGCTGCCCTGCCGGTCCCCAGGGGCGCGGCCAGGCTCCGCATACCACCGATCATTCTGCTCGTCGTGCCAGATCCCATTCGGATGCGTCTGGCAGTAGTAGCCGGGGTTCAAGACGTACTGGTAGACCCAGCCGACGCCCGTCGCGTCGGGCCCAAGACGCGGCTCAACCCCGACGGGGAGCTGGCTTCGCACCGAATTGAGGTACTCCAGAACCCGGCTGCGCGCCCAGTACAGATCGGTTCCATCATCGAAGATGATGTAGACGAAAGACAACTCGAACATGCTCTGCCCGCGCACGATCCTGGCGTGCGGGATACCCATCATCTTGGTGGTCAGGGGATAGGTAACTTGATTCTCGACTACGTCAGGGGCCTGGCCGGGATAGTCGGTGACGATAATCACCTGTACGTCCGACAGATCCGGAATGGCATCCAGGCCGATATTCACCGTGGCCCAGGTTCCAGCCACGATCAGAAATACCGTCGCCAGCAACACCAGCAGGCGATTGCGGACGGAGAGTTCGATGATTTTGGCGATCATGTTGTTTTCGTGAGTTCCGGGCTCGATGGCTACGGCTGCGCAGCCGGCTGCGGGGCAGCAGGCGCCGAGGGCGGCGGTGGCATCGCGGCGTTCGAGCCACCCCCAAGCTTGGCGATCGCCTCGTTGGTGCGGCTTTCCACGTCCATCAGAAATTGGCCGCTGGTGACGACCGTTTCACCGGCAGCAAGGCCCTCGATGATCTGCAACCTGTCGTCATCACCCCGAATCCCCACGCGGACCGTCCTCGGGCTGAAGTGGCCGCCACGCCCCGCGACGAAGACGATCTGCCGGGCGCCGGTATCCAATACGGCCTCTTGCGGCACCTGAATGGCATCCTCCACCGGTTGGGAAACGACATTCGCTTCCGCATACATACCCGGCTTCAAGTCGAAATCCGGGTTATCGAAGGTGGCGCGAACCATGAGCGTGCGGGTCATGTGATCCACGTGCGGGTAAATGAAGGTGACCTTGCCGGTGAACATTTTGCCGGGAATCGCGGCCACGGTTACCTCGACCGTCTGGCCCATTTCGACCAGCGGAATCTGCCCTTCGTACACTTCGGCATCGAGCCACATCGATGTGTGATCCGCGATGCTCAATAGCTTCATCCCGGGCTGCACCGAGGAACCTTGGACGATCATTTTGTCTTCCAAATGACCCATTGCCGGACTGCGAAACACTGTGTCCTGCGGCGGCTTGTCAGCCTTGGCGATCGCGTCGATCTCCTGCTCATCGACATCCCACAATTTCAGTTTTCGTCGAGCGGAGGCGACCAAACTATCCGCCTCTGCCTGCAACGATGCGCTGGCATCAGGATCCAGTGAGCGGCGCGACTGGATCGCCGAAATAAGTTCCTGTTCTGCCACTTGCAGATCCGGACTGTACAAGGCGAACAGGGGCTCACCCTTGGCAACGTGCACGCCCTCCTGGTCGGCGTAGAGCGCGTCGATCCACCCACCAATCTTGAGACTGACATCGTGCAATCCGGGCTCAGGAAGCTTGAATAGCCCGACGGCACGGATCGTTACGCGCAGCGGCCCACGGGTGACGGGGGCAGTCTGCACCCCCATGTTCTGCACGACGGCCGGATCAATCGTCAAATCAGCACCGCTGGTGGGCCGGCTCGCATACGGGACCATATCCATGCCCATCGCGCTCTTGCCCGGATGATTGGTAATAGAGGAGGGTCCGAGCATCGGGTCCCACCACTGTTGCGCCGGTTGCGAAGACCCGACTGTCGCGGAAGCGGCGCCGGCGGTTGCACTGCCGCCGTGACTGCCGCTGGATTGAAAGGCGAACACAACGACACCGCCGAAAACCGCTGCGCCGATGAGTAGCGTGGCCGTTCTTACGATTGGGCTGCTCATTTCTGGCGACTCCGCGACCGACCTGGATCACAGTCAGTCGGACTGGCGGCCCAGGGAAACCGACAAACATTCATAGAATCTCCACCACTAAAGGGTAGAGCCGCACGGGCGTATGTAAGACGGTTCATGGTCATTGCACCGAATCGAAAAGGTTGATGCAGTTCGCCGCGGGTAGTCGACGTGACGCGCGGAGGCTCACGTCTTGACCACAAGCCAAGGCGATACGTCGACGAGGGGTTTGCAGACGACGGGCTTTACGCAGCCCGGTCTGTCGAGAGAAGACTCTAAACGCGCAGACGAGCAGTGCGCAGGTAGGTCAGCGAAGCGTCATGCCAATAAGATGAGGCAAGACTTTGAATAGGTCCGGAGTCTGGCCGCAATGCCTGATGGAGCAACGTCCACGCAGGGAGCACCACCGGATCCGGCGAGCCAGAAACGGCATGAACCCGGTGCCGAGCACGATCCACAGAGGTAGCAGCGATCCTTGCCAAGGCCGGTGCAAACGTACAGCACGTATTGGCGGTATCCGCTTTTGCATGCGTCGGAACACCGAGGCAGTGCTGTCCGGAAGCGGACGGGCAGCAGTCCGCTGAGAGGTTGGAAGTGCATGCAGTAGCCGGGAGCGCCAACCCAATCAGGGCCGCCCAGACCACCAACATTGCTATCCACCGACGTGTCACGAATGTCTCTCTAGCTATTCAGAAATGGAGGTTGACGCCGAGACTATAGTTTGGCAGCAGCTCAAGCGCCAGTCCCATCGCGCTCTGAGCCATACGTCACAGATTCGAATGGCACTAGCAGCGCCTCCCTGAGTGCCCGTGCTTGAACATGGCAGCCTGGTTCTCATGGCTCGTAATAAGGAGTACGAAGAAAGACGCACGTCGGTTACATCGACAAGCAAGTATCACCAAGCTACGGGTGGATGGACTCACCATCGCAAGAGCCGTGGCCCGAGAATCGCGCCAATCACGGCGCAAAGCACTATCGGTACGCCGTACCACAGGGCCATCGCGGGGATGGAGTCGCCCGTTTGGTGAACGACCGCCGCGGCGGAACCAAGCGCCCCAGCCACAAGTACGGCGAGTGCGCCGGCGAGCGAGAGGCGGGTAGGTGCTCCTTTGCGCAGGGCCCAGATGAATGCCACGAAAGGAATGACTGCAAAGATTGGGATGCAGATCAGACATGTTCCCCAGTCTCCTCCCCGAATCATCGCGCTCCAGGTGGCCGAATCAAATGTCGTCAGGGCGACGATCCCCGCCGATACCACTATGAGAAGTAGCAGGCCCATGAGTATCTGCGGCTTCCGTACGGATTGTCCGGGTCGTGCATACGTAACGAGCGAGCTCCCACCTGCAGCCGCCAAACCCAACGTAAAGATCAGCGTGAGCGCCTTGAAGCCGAAGTGCCCTCCTCCTTGGGCGTCAGCCGGCATGGGTAACATTCCCCACATAAGGCAGATTGCGGTAACCGCGCCCACGGCGATCGCGAAGGCGATCAGCATCGTCTTGCGCAACTGTCCGCGCTGTACCGGTTCGAGGTTGGTGCCTAAGAACTTGATGAGATCGTCGGTCTTCACGATTCGCTTCTCTTATTGACCAAGCGCGACAGGGCTTTTAGCCCCCGGTGCACGGACACCTTCACCGCCGAGGGCGACATCCCTGTTCGGGCAGCCGCCTCATTCACGCTCAGTCCCTCCAGCTTGACGTACCTAATGACCTGGCTAACCTTGGGAGAAATCTGCGACATGAGCGCCTCCAGATCAAGTGTGCTCTCAACTGCCTTCGGGTCATCTGCCGCCAGGACTTCACCCGCCTCCTCGACCGGTACGTCCATCACAGACGCCTTGGTTCGGCGCAGATAATCGACCAATCTGTATCGGGCGATCGCATACACCCACGGCGTGAACGGTTGCGATCGGTGATAGGAGTCCCGATGCGTGTGCAGGGCGATCACCGTCTCCTGAACCAGATCTTCGGCGTCGGCTGGGCCACGTCCGACTCGGATCAGCTGGCCTTTAAAGTAGGCGCGCAGATGGGTGCTCAATCTCATTAAGAGGGAATTGTGCGACGCTTCATCACCATCCAGCCCCACCAGCATGAGGGCCCGAAGTGCAGGTTCTTCCGACTTAAAGTCCATCAGTCCGCGCGGCCTGAGTAATCGGCAAAACCTCTGCGGCTTCCGAAATTATGGTCTTGCATGGTTGGCACGCTGCCTATCCTCGACCGGCCATCGACATAGATTGTAACGGGCCGAGCCTACAAGGGTATTCCGTTCGGTTCGCCGCAACGACCTGGCGCACCGTGAGCGCGCTCGCGCGATGACCTTCGGTGGGACAAGCATCGGTGTCATCGCTCGTGCGCCAGGTTGAGCAGCTCGCAAGCCTCACTTCTGGGTGGTATCGGGGCCGACAGGTGCCTTGGCAGCATGCGCGTCGTCATTCGGGCCGTGGGCCATGCCCTTCATGCACACCGTCAGCATCACGGCGCACGGCAACACGAAGAGCAACGGTGCGAGTGCGCTCAGGGCGAACCAATGCTGGTTCAATACTACTGCGATGCCAATGATCACCGCACTGACACCGAGCACTAGACGAGGCCTGCGACTAAACCTATTGCCGGAATCCTGGTTGGAGCCGTGGCACGATGCGTTCACGTTCGTCGCCGATGCGGCAATCAGTTGATTATTCGTTTCCGTGGGCATCTCCCTGTGGGGCGGGAGCACGCTCGAGAGCGTGCTCCCAATTAGGTCACCTTGCGCTGGTCGAACCCGACCGGTCTCTACAGGTGAATACGCAGGCTGGCGGCTATCGGTTACATCGAAACCAGCGGACTTCGCGCCCATTCGATGAGCTACCCGCAAGTCCAACCGTGAAGATCGACGGCATTGCTGCGATGATTTCTTTAACGTACGCGAGTCGAAAAGGCTCGATCTCCCAAAGCAGCCTCGAAGTCTCGCCGGCAGACTGTAACCGTTTGGCCCGGAAATGCGTATTTCTCAGTAGCACACCACGACGGTGCGTGGAATAGCCAGCCGATCTTTGAATACGGTATTCCGATAGGAGGAATCCTCATGAATCGTTCCAAGCAGATTGTTCTTGCGTCGGGCCTTATTGCAGTACTCGCATTGGGTGCGGGTGCGCTCACAACATTCGCAACCGCCGCGGACGCCATCATGCCCAACGGCATGAAAATGTCCGGCGACATGCCGACGCCCCAGACGGCGGCAGACTACCGTGCCGCGGCGGATAAATATGACCAGGAGGCCGCAGAGCTTGACACTGTAGCTAAGCAACACGCCGACATGGCTTCGCTTTATCGGTCGCGTGCTATCCCGGGAAGCAAGCAATACCAGTCGTACTTCACGCTGGCTAACCATTGCGACAACCTGGCGGAGTTGCATCGCAAATCTGCCGCAGAAGCGCGCGTTACCGCACAACTGCATCGAGACATGGCAAATAAGGGCATCTGATGGCCATGAGCGGGTCGGGCCGCCTCGGGCGGCCAGATCCGCGCTCGCGTGAATCCTGTTGCCGCTGAGCGCTCTTCACTCGGGCTATGAGACGGTGTGTCGGATTAGCCCTGTGAACCGACGTCGGCCATTGACCATGCGCCGGCGTCCAATCCTGACCAGCCGGTGGCGCAGCAGGTCATTGGTCGTGTTGAAATCGTTTCGGGGATCCCCTGGTCAGGCTGGCGCGCCACATCGATCTCTACACTACACCTACCGGTCCCAACCCCATAGGAATGGGCGCCGGTCAGCACCTTGATGGCTCGGTCCTGATCTCACCAGCCAATGTGTACTTCATGGTCAAGCGTGGCGGACACTGGGTACTACTTGTGGTGATCGAGCCGTTCAAAGGCCCTGGGTGATGCTGGTTAGTGTCGTCGATAAGTCTGCGAGTACCTGAAGGGAATCTGAGCTGACTGTGGTCAGCAGTAAGTCCTCGCGAGGACTGAGTACCTCTCTGGAGGTCGACGTAACAGGTTGGGGTCTCAACACACCACGTATAGAAGGAGACCAGCCTCAGTTATAGTTAAGGGATTGAGGACTCTCGACAGGTATTCCCAATGCTCCCCGATGGGCGTGGTGAGGTATCTGATCGCCCCGGTTAGGTAGATCTTATCGAGCGGAATCACTTTTTTGGATTTCGGGAGTCGAGCTCACTCTGTTCAGCCCTACTTGAATTTCATCACTCCATCGTTCACCGTACTGAATCGCAGCGCCCATAGATCGCGCAAGTAATCTTGATGCTGCTTCCACGGCGCGCGTGCACCGCCCTTTGGAAACAGGTGTTCGGCACGTTGAATATAGCCAGAGGATAGGTTGGCCCATGATTGCCGAGGCATTGTGGGATCACTGTTCAGCGGAACACACACCGCGTACTTGTGCGCTTGCATGTGATTGAGTAGTCGGCAGACGTAGCGGCAGAGGAGATCGGATCTGAGCGTCCACGACGCATTTGTATAGCCCAGTACGGATGCAAAATTCGGTATCCCATCGATCATAACGCCTTTGTAAGTGAACTTTGCCCCAACCTCAGTGGGCGTGCCGTCTACGGTTAGCTCGATGCCACCTATCGGCTGCATGACCAATCCCGTCGCAGTCACAACGACATCCGCGGCCAACTCCTCGCCGGATTCCAGACGCAGGCCTGAAGGTGTGAAGCCTTCTATCTGGTCAGTGACGACGCTCGCCCGCCCCGTCTTCAACGCACGAAAGAAGTCTCCGTCCGGTGCCACGCAAAGGCGCTGCTCCCACGGGTTATAGCGGGGGGTAAAGTGTCGCCTGACATCATACGAGGCGCCCAGTGCGATCCGCACGCCCTCAAGTAGCCGTCGTGCTAAGTGATCAGGATAGCGGCGGCACAACGCGAAGAAGACCTGACCGAAGATCACCTTTCCCCACCACGTGAAAGTGTAGGCAAGCCGATCCGGGAGAACGCGCTTTAGACGTTTTGCGAGCCTGGCATCGGAGGGCACACGCACTACGTAGCTTGGGGACCGCTGCAACATGGTGACATGCGCTGCCGTGTGTGCCAGGGCCGGCACCAGCGTCACCGCGGTGGCGCCGCTCCCAATGACCACCACCCGCTTTCCCGCGTACTCCACGTCATCTGACCACTGCTGAGGATGTACGATTCGCCCAGCGAAGCGCTCCATGCCGGGCAGCTGTGGCAAGTAGCCCGCGTCGTAGCGGTAATAGCCGCTGCAGACGAGCAGGAAATTACACGTGAATTGCACGCTCTGCCCTGCCTCGGCGGGCGCCACCTCCAACGTCCAGCGTGCATCCTCCGTAGACCAGGATGCACGGCGCACGTGATGATTAAAACGAATGTTGCGGTCGATGCCGTGCTCGGCGGCCGTGTGTTCCAGATACCTCAAGATCGAGGGGCCGTCGAGGATCTCCTTCTCGCCCTGCCAGCGTTGAAACGGATAGGCCAGGGTGTACATGTCAGAATCAGAGCGAACACCCGGATACCGAAACAAGTCCCAAGTCCCCCCGAGGCGCTCGCGCGCCTCGAGGATGAGGTAGGTTCGGTCAGGGCAGTGCGTTTGTATCCGGTACGCCGCGCCGATGCCCGACAAGCCCGCACCGATGATCAATACGTCGAAATGTTCACTCGTCATCGTGTTCCCGCTCTTTTGGGGCACCATTGGTGTGGACCGGCACTGAGGATTAACCAGGAATGTCGCGTGGCGAGCGAATCGAATCAATATGTTGCGGCGCCGATCGACATCCAAGATGGATGCCCGTTTACACCGATGGGGATGGGACTGCTCATTATACGGGCGATGCGGTGCACAACGGCATTTTCCAGGCCGTTGCACCATGCGATTGAGTAGACGCCGCCGAGTAGCTTCTCGAACACCGACACTCCACTCCACAGGCAGACCGGGGTCGTGCTCTTAGCCGCGTCTCCTGGCGGAATCGGCGAATGCGTCCGCGACTATACGAAATCCTCTGCTCGGTCGGCCGCCCCGCAATCGCTTTCGCGGCATAAACGATTCCGCTTCCGTGCGCGTGGTGTGGTGTAACACGCTCCTGCAGCTCCACATTTATTCCACGGTCGTTGCAGTTCGGCCTTATCCCTCGCAGTCCCCTGATTCCGTCGCTCGAAACGACATTCGCAAAACCTAACAGGAGACTTTCAATGGCTAAGACCACTCAGAACACCCCCGCCCCGAAGGCCCGCTACGATGTCCTCGTGCCGGATCCCTA
>VFSW01002015.1_pt1 | contig 30753 bp, 25 predicted proteins | sample 5358111 | NCBI WGS metagenome assembly VFSW01 (sample SAMN11554181, study PRJNA540505) | mine drainage metagenome | isolation source: sediment from site ElyBrook_90M | place: USA: Ely Copper Mine, Vershire, VT | collected 2017 | reverse complement strand
ACATTTGCATCGTCGGCGGCGCGGTTCCGAGGTCGACCGACCCCAGGGATCCGACCGTTACCGCGGCTCCGCGCGACGTCGGCACGACGATGCGGGCGAGTTGTCGTCCGTCGCGCAGGCCAGCGTCGACGAGCACGGCGCTGCGCTGCGAGTGGGCTTGCGAGATCCCGGCCGCCTCGACGTCGTTCGCCGTGGCGATCGCGTCGGTAACGTCGGCGGCGGTAAGCTGCGCGCTCGCAAGTGCCGCCGGGTCGAGCAGAACGTGGTACTCGCGCTGCGGGCCGCCTACGACGAGAACGTGAGCGAGGCCGGGAGCGCCGTAGAGTGCAGGCAACACGTTCAACTGCGCGTATTCCTGCACGAGCGTTTGCGAAAAGTGCGTAGAGGTGAGCGCGTACGAGAGTATCGGCTCGCTCTGCGGCAACACGATGTTGGCCTGCACGTTTGTTCCGCCGGGTAACTGCGCCCGGGTACGAGAAATGGCCGACTCGACGTACTGCAGATCCATTTGAACGTCCGTGCTCGGATCGAACTGAACGACGAGCTCGGAGCTGCCCTGCGCGGACGTCGTCACCACCCGCTGAGCGAACGGCAGGCCCAACAAGGCGCGCTCGAGCGGGATGGTGACCGAGACGTGCATCTGTTCGGGTGGAAGGTTGCCGCTGTCTGCGACGACGTCGACGCGCGAGACGTGCATCGCGGGGAAGATCGCGGCACGCGTCTGCGTGTAACTCCAGACCCCAACGACGACGAGCACGCCGACCAAGAACAGGATCGCCCGTTCGTGGCGGATCGAAAACGTGTCCAGCTTCACCCGTCCGCCCGGGGCAAAGAAATCGTAACGACGGCTCCACCTTCATCGCGGTTCGCAAGCTCGATCGTACCGCCGCCGGCTTCGATCATCGCTCGGGCAATCGCAAGGCCGAGACCCGTTCCGCCTCGCGCGCGCGCGGCCTCGCCACGCCAAAAACGCTCGGTCGCATGTGCGAGCGCGTCGGCTGTAAACCCCGCCCCGCTATCGGAGACGGCAACGGTAGCTGCGTTCGCGTTCGACGACACGCTCACCAGCACGGTCCCGGCATCGCCCGCGTGCTGGATGGCGTTATGCACGACCGCGAGCAGCGCGCGCTCCAGGGTCGCGGGATTCGCGCGAGCACGCGCCGTACCGTCGGCGTCAAAGCGCACGCGTACCCCGCGTACTTCCGCTGCCGGGTTCACCCGCCGTACGACCTCGGTCACGACGCGCGGGAGATCGAGCGTCTGCACGTCCTGCGCGTCGACCTGCGAGCGTGCAGCCTCGAGCAACTCGCCGGTCAGTTCCCGTAGACGCTCGGCCTCCTGCCCGATGGATGCGATCGCCTCCCGGTACTCCCGCGCTTCGCGGTCTCTGCGTAACGCAAGCTCGCTCTCCGCCGTAATCACCGCGAGCGGCGTCCGCAGCTCGTGCGAAACGTCCGCGACGAAGCGCCGCTCGCGCGCGAACGCGCGTTCCAACCGGTCGAGCATGCGATTGAAGGACGCGCAAATGCGCGAGAGGTCTGGATCACCGCTCGAACCCAGACGCGACGAGAGGTCGTGCGCCTCGATGCGCTCTGCCAGGGATGCAATGTCGTCGAGCGGCGCAAGCACCGCCGCAACCGTACGGCGGGAGAGCATAACGCCGACCGCCACGAGCACGAGGCCGATGGCTACCGTCACCACGACCAGCCAGCGATCGAACGCGCCGATCCAGCCCTCGGGTTGCCACGCCGCCGCCCAGCCGTACACCACGCCTCCGCGCGTGACGGGAGCGGTCACGACGGCGAGACTCGCACGCCGTGACGGCGGCGGCAGCAAGTCGCCGGCGACGCGGCGGTGTCGACGATCGAAGAGCGCGAACGGCGTCCCCGCATGCACGAGAGAAATTTGCTCGAGATCCCCCGCATCGAGGCTCGCCTCATCGTGCCGAACGTCCGCTGCTCCGGCAACCGCACGAGCCAGCGTGTCGAGTTGCGCATGAAAGCTCGAGCGCAAGGTACGATCCATCACGAAGTACGAGATACCGCCGAAGACGACGACCGCCAAGACCACGACGGCGACGACCGTACGGGCCAGGCGCGCGCGAATGCTCACGGATGCTTCTCCAGCCGAAAGCCGATGCCGCGGACCGTGTGCAGCAACGGCGGCTCGCCCTCCGTGCTGAGCTTCATGCGCAGGCGCCGAGCGTACACGTCGAGCACGTTCGACTCGGGATCGCTTTCGCGGTCCCACAAGCGCGCTTCGAGCATCGAGCGAGGAACGGTTCGGCCGGGATTTCTAAGCATGATCTCCAGAAACGCCGCCTCTTTTGCCGTTAGATCGAGCCGGCGATCTCCGCGGCGCGCTTCCCGCGTCGCGCAGTCGAACGCCACGTCACCGACGCGCAGGACGTCGCCCGTCCAATCGGCTGGGCGCCGACCGAGGGATCGCAAACGCGCCTCGAGCTCGGCAAACGCAAAGGGCTTGCACATGTAATCGTCTGCACCGGCGTCGAGTCCAACGACGATGTCTTCGACCGAATCGCGTGCCGTCAGGACGAGCACGGGAGTCCTGTCCCCGCAGTCGCGCATACGCCTGAGAATCGAGAGGCCACTTTCGCGCGGCAACGTCAAGTCGAGGATTACCGCGTCGTACACCATACCCGCAAGATAGGCCTCGGCGTCCCGACCATCTGCGAGTGCGTCGACGACGTGGCCTTCTTCGCTCAATCCACGCCGCAGCAGCGTGCGTAGCGGCTCATCGTCTTCGATAACTAAAATACGCACCGTTCATCCAGTGTACTCAGCGTGCATGAACGCAACATGAACAGCCCGGCAAGGCGACGGGCTCTGGGTTTCGCGCTCGCTACTGTGCGAGCGCCTGCGCCGCGGTACGCGGCGGAAAGTTCGTGAGATCCGGCTTCTGCTCTCCGATCTCCCAGATCATCGCCGCAGCCTCTGCACGATCGAGCGGCCGTTGCGGATGCAGCGCCGTCATCGTCCCGAACGTGCGGGCAAGCGTATCGAGCCTGTTCTCCGGCGTCGTCCCTTGATCTTGAAGCACGCAGCTCGCAATCGTCGCGACGTACGCGTGGCCGATGCGCCGGACGTCCCGCCAATGTGGCAGCTCGTAGTACGCCTGCGCGAGGTCGTCCGCGATCATGGGGTCGGGCTCGCCGCAGTCGACGTAGGCCTTGATCGCGAGTGCTTCCTCACGTGTGATGGGAACGTTTGGGCGGAACGTGTGATTCGGATACCCGATGGCAATGCCGGCATCGTGCATGCCTTCGATCGCCGGAAAGTCCGGATCGTCGGTAGGTACGTCTTTGAAGTATTGCTTCGCTCCCGGTTGCGCCGGCTGAATAATTTTTGAAGGGGAGTCCGCCCAGATCGCCGCATCCGCGCGCATCAACCACCGAACGAACTCTCGCCGCAAAACCGGTTTCGCCGGCTCGAAGAGGCCGCCGGGGGGCCAAAAGACTTGCAGCTGCGTGAGCTGATCGATGAACGGCGCCGCTGCGACGCTTTGGATATCCGTGTAGGCCGGCGTCGGCGACGGACTCGGCGCGGCAGGCGAGAGCGCGCCTGCCGTAGCCGTCGCCTCCGGCTGCTGTACGCGCTGCGCGCGCGAGCACGCCGCTACGAGAAGCAGGACGAAGAGCGTGGTAACGGCTCTGCGCATGGAGCCGACTGTGCGGCGCAGGCCGCCGCTCTCCTTCCTACACCTCGTCGAAGCGCTCTTCTTCCTCCTCGCCTCCCGCGCAGCTCGGATGCGCGCAGAGGCAGACATCCTCGGTTTCGTCGCAATCGGCGCACGCCTGCGAGCACCGATCGCCTTCGCGTGGAACCTCGCACGTGCACGCCGCACAGTCGCACAACGGCATCATCGCCTCCAACCCGCTCCTTTCGCAAATAGTGCTGCGTCACCGCCACGTTCGAGCGAAGCTTCGACGGCGTAGTGCGTACTTCACTGAGAAAGGCGCGTCGCCTGTCACGCAGTAGGTCACGCGCGCTACGGTGACGGCGTTTGCACGTCGCGTTCCGCCTGAAGATAGAGCGCGTTCTACTTGCCCGAGGGGCGAGCCGGCAGGACTCGGCCCAGCACCCGGGCAATGCGATGCGTAGCGGCCGGCATGTCTCATGCATGCCGCGGTTTTGCCGTTTCTCGCGGGTGGGGTGAAAGGAGAGGACGTCTTGGAGTACCTCGGCTACGCTCGCATGGCCCACGGCGGCTACCACGCAGTCCGAGCGGCGCACCATCACCGCCACCGCATCGTAATCGCACTGGCCTTCCTGATCCCGATGCTGACGTACGTCTCCTCCATCTCGCACGACGTAGCGTCGAGAGACCTCGCCGAGATGCAAGGCGTGCCGTACCTTCTCGGCATCCCGCACGCCACCGGATATCCGATCTTCGTCCTGCTCGGCTGGCTCTTCTCACACGCCATCGCGATCGACAGCCTTGCCTACCGCATGAATCTCTTCGGAGCGCTCTGCATGTCGTTCACCTGCCTCGTGGGCGTGATCACGGCCATTCGTATCGGGATCGGACCGGTCACGTCGCTCGGCGCTTTCCTGTGCTTCGCGTGGGCGCGCAGCATTTGGATGCACGGCTCGCAGGCGGACACACAGGACCTCGCCCTGCTCTTTCAGGCGATGACGCTCTACTATCTGTGCGGGTGGCTCAAGCACGAGCGCACCCGTGACATCGTCGGCGCCGCCGCGGCTTGGGGAGCGGCGCTCGCCGTGCACCCGATCTCTCTCTGGCTGCTCCCGTGCATCGTCGTCGCGCTCCTCGCGCGCATTCGCAATGTGACGTTCTCGAATGCCGGAGCCGCCCTGATGACGCTAGCGCTCGTACTCTGCTGCTACGCCTATCTCCCGGTACGCGCAGCGGCCATCGAGCAGCATCCCGTCGATCCCGTGCAGATGCTGGCACCGCCGTCCGCGCGCGTCTATTGGGATGCGAACGCCCCGAACACGCGTGCAGGATTCGTCACGGAGGTTACCGGCGCACCATTCGGTGCCGCGCCGCTGTGGGCAAACGTCGTCAACCCGCAGCGTTGGCTCGGGTATCTGCAAGCGGCCTACGCGACGATTCACGATACGTACGACATCGTCTTCGTGGTCGTGGCAGCCTTGGGAATCATCTTGCTGCTGCAGCGACGCAGCGCTATTTGCATCATGCTGATCGCCGGCGCGATTAGTGCGAGCTTCGTTGCTTTCGGCCTTGCCGCCGCCGAGGGTGACCCGTCGCGCTATCTCATGCTGCTGCTCTGGATCGCCGCACTCTTTGCCGGCGCCATCACCGTCGAGTTCACGTGGACGATCGATCCCCGGCGCATCGTCTGGGCGCTCGTGCTCATCGGCAACGCGATCCATCTTGGCATTGCCAACGCGGACGTCGCGTCCGCGCAACGCAGCGTCTCGAGCCGTCCGCTCCTTACGTGGGTCGCGCAGTCCGTTCCGCAGCATACGATCGTCGTCGCACCGTGGGCGGACGCAACGGCGCTTTCGTACGGCGCCTACGCCGACGGGAGCCTCGCGACCCGTACGATCGTTGCCGCGGATCCGCTCTCTCTAGCCTCGCAGTACGCGGTGTGGTCGAGGCGCGAACCCGTCTACGCGTTGCCGCCCGTGGGACAAACCCTAAACGATCCTCATTTTCGTCCGGTCGGCGGGCCGATGCTCGGCCGCTCTCTTTACCAGTACGTCAGGTACTAGGAACCTAGCGTTCTCTCCTTAATAGTACTCGCAAGCAAGCACGAGCCGGTTACCAGCGGTACATCTCCTTCGCGTATGGCAAGCATCCGTCGCGGTAGGGAATGTCGCTGCCGGCGTAGCTGCGAAACTCTTGCACCGTGAGCGATCGCCCGGCCATGAGGCACGCAGCCTTCGCCCACGCACTCGGCTCCACGGCGAACACCGCGAGGCGATGATAGCGCTGAGGATCGTCGTACGAAGCCAAGAGATACCGTCCGTCCGCGCTGAACGTGAGAGCGGTATACCTCCCCAGGTCTGGTGGGGACGGCAGCGCCGTACGGTACGACGCGCGCGATTGGTAGTCGTAAAGATGCAAGACCTGACGATCGTTTTCTTCGTCGTAGTACGCCACGGTGCTCGCATCCGGCGTGATGGCAAGGCCTTCGGCCTGTACGGGAATGCTCGTAATGCCGACTTGCGTCCAATCGGGCAGCCGATAGACCGACTCCGCGAAGCCCGCCGAGCTACGGCTCTCGGCGATCACGAGTCGCTCGTTCGACGCGATCATGTCGATCGAGTACGCACGCCCGACGAGCGTGCCGTTCGGACGAAGAATCGCATCCTGGGCCGGACTCTGGACCTGCACGGCGACGTAGTTTCCGCGCGGGCTCAAGATCCAATTGTTGATCCGGCTTGGATCGACGCCGACGTGTGCCAGGAGTTGCGGACGGGAAGCGGTCATTAGGAGACGACCCGTAGCGCTGAAGCGGCGAACCGTCGCGAACGTGCTTGCGTACGAAAGGACGGTTACGATCCTGCTGCTCGGATCGTACGCGACGCTCACCAGGTACGCGTACGAGCCGGACTTGACCGGCACGCGACCGACGTTAAATGCGTGGAGTACGCGAGGCCTGGACGAACGGATGTCGAGCACCTGGATGGCGCCGGTGAACATGTTGAACGTCACGGCGTGAGCGGCGTCTCCGCAGTCCCGCATGCGCACTCGATAGCTCACGTCGTAGGTCCGGTCGAACGCTTCGCGAAGGTGGTCGAGGTCGAACTCGATATAGCCCGAGGCACCCGGAATCGTCACGTCGTGTCCTCGTAGCGCGAAGCTCTGGATCCATTGCGAGTTGGGAACGGTGCCGCGCAGCGGTCCCTGGACCTGTGAGAACGACTGCTCGGAGAGTCCGCCGTGAAACGGATTGGGTTGCAGCGCGCCCGCCGGGTCGTACGGCGTCACGTACATTCCGAACTCGCGATCGGGCAGCGGGCGCCGCTGTGAGCCGGCTCCGTCGTTGTACTGCTGCGCGAACGCTCTCTTGTCCGTGTCGTATCCGGCCACCCCGCCGTCCGCAACGAGCATCGGTATCGTGATACCGGGCGAATAGTATATTAGCGAGGTGTGCGCGCAGAGGATTGCCGCGCACGGGTACGAGGCGTCCGTTGCCGAGGCGATCGGTGCAACGTGGAGCGCGCCGGCGTCGTACCACGCGATCTGTTTCTCGTCCGGAGTAAAGGTCATCGCCCCAGCGCAGCCGGCAACGGCGGAACAGTCGCTTGCAGAATTTGTGAAGAGTCTTTCGAGCGCGAGGCGTCGATGCGAGACCAGATCGTAGACGGCGGCGCTCCCGTCCGACGTCGTTACCGCGGCGCGATCTCCCGAGTTCGACGTGACGACGCCGTCGACGCTACCGTCCACGCGCGCGATCGTGCGCGGCTGGCTGCCGCCGAACGCGACGGTTCGCAGAACGTTCCCTGCGTCAACGTACAGGATCCGCCCACCGCGCGGGAGGCACGCGAGGGCGCGGACCGGCCCGGTGCGCAGGATTCCAGCACGCGTTGCGGTGCCGCTCGGCCGTATGTCGTAAAGCGCGATACCGCGTGCGCTTGCGACCGCTACGCGCGCCGTGCCGTCGAACCCACAGATGAACGTTGCCGAAACCCCCGGAGTTCGCCCGAGAATCGCGAGCGTCGTCGCGTCGATGGAGACCAAAGCGCCCGTGACCGGTTCCCCGTATCGCCGCTGTCTCGCTCCCGCGAGCACGACGAACGTGCGGCCGTGATTGACGACTGCGCCGAGATCCCACGGCGGCAGTGCGACGCGGCCGATGGCATTCGGCGTCCACGCAGCGGTCAAGAGGACGGAGCGCGCGTCACCGGTCGGACTCGCGGCGTACGCGTCGGTACCGATCAGCCCGGCGATGCGGTTGTCGTAGCGGTTGTTGTACATTCCGTGATCGATCTCTGCAAGCTCGGCCGATCCCGCTTCGTAGCGCTGGCGCATCGCGTACTGCACAACCTGCAGGCGAGCGGCGACCGCCCTGGCCTCTGCAGCGCGCGCAATTGCCGTCTCGTTCCGTGCGATGATCGCTTGTTGCCGCGCGATCGACGCCTCGCGCCGAGCGATGCCCTCCTGTTTCAGCGCTGCAATCCCATACCGCACGGCGATCGCGCGCTGCGCCACCGCAATTTCTTGCTGGCGTTGCGCGACGGCGGCTTGCTGCCTCGCCACGGCTTCGGCGGTGCGCGCGCGTGCCGCAAACCCAACCGCGGCGAGCGCCGCCCCGACCGCCAAGATTGCGATGACGCTCATCATCGACGCGAGAACGCGCGTCCGCTGCGCGAGACGCTCCGCGCTACGCCGCCGTTCGATCTCCATCTCGCGTTCTCGCCGCTCCGCTGCGGCTCGGCGCTCGAGCTCCGCGTTGACCGCGGTCCGGCTCTTGTCGATCAGCGCGTTCACGCGATCGAGCCCGCCGCCGTACCGCTCCGCCCATGCGGCCGTCGGATGATTGGATTCTCGCCACTCCTGAGCAAACGAAAGCAGCGGGTCCGCCAGGAGCATGCCCTTGCCGAGCGCGTAGAGCTCCGCGTTGTCGCAGAGCCGGCGGTAGAGCTTCGCCCCTTCGGCCTCTTCTTCGACCCAGCCACGCAAACGCGTCCAGGTCCGCATCAGCGCCTCGTGCGTGAGATCGACGACGGTACTTCCTTCGAGCGCCACCTGCGCCGGCGGCATCAAGAACGAGACGCCCGGCGCGCGGAACGCGTCGATCACGCGCCCCACGTCCTTCTCGCTCGCGTCGGCGACCGCGCAGAGCCGCGCGAATGCCGTCGGCCGCCGCACGCCGCGGTTATCGCTGCCAAGCTCGGTGAGCGCCTTGAAGACGCGTTCGGCGATCGCGCGAAGGCGCTGCGTCGAGAGACGTTTGAGGATCTCTTCGCCGTGGCGCGAGAGTGCCTCGGAAAGGCCGCCGGTAGCTTCGTATTCCGAGACGTCGATTGCCGTATTCGGCCGGTTTTCCGCAAGCCAAATATCCCACGTGCGCATCAGAGCGTGCTGGAGAACGGGAAGCTGATCGGGATCGTCGCCGATCTCATTCAGCAGGCAATTGACCAAGCGCGGAGCGACCGTCGCACCCACGACGCCGACCGGCCCGGCGATCGCCTCACGGAGCTGATCGCGCGTCAGCCGCGGAACGAGGAAGAGCCCCTCGTTCAGCGTCTCCGGTAGCTCGCGAAACTGCGCGCAGTCGCCGATGAAATCGGAACGCATGGTGATGAGCACGTAGACCGGCGCGTCGCGATCGCTCGCCGCCGTGAGCAACAGCTTGACGAACGCGGCCGCTTCGTCGGAGACGTACGCGGAGCCGACGCTGTAGCGAAAACGGAAGAGCTCTTCGAACTGATCGACGACGACGAGCACGTTCTCGTCGTTCTGCAAGTGCGCTTGCTGCACGACTTCGACGAGACCGCGTGCGCCACCGTGCAGGACGCCGCTCGTCAGGCCGACGCGCAGGGCCCCGTCATCCGCTACCTTCTCAAGCGCGCCCGACGCCTCCAACGCGTGCGCGAGGCCTTCGACGGGAGCGCTTCCTGGCCGCATGACGGCAATGCGCCAGCGCGAGCCTGCGCCGGCCATGAAGCCGCCGCGGAGCGCCGGCAGCAGCCCCGCGCGCACGAGCGACGATTTGCCGCAACCCGACTGCCCGACGACGCCGACGAATCGCCGGTGCTGTAGGCGCGACAGCAGTTCGTCGACCTGAGTGTCACGGCCGAAAAAAACCGCGACGTCGTCCGCGCTATCTTCAAACGGGCGAAGGCCGGGGAACGGATTGAACGCCGCCGTCATGCCGACTCGGGCTGCGCGCTCTCGAGGTCGTGCACGAACTCCTCCAACCGATCCGGCGCGAATCCGCCGAACCCGGGGATGACGTGAACGAGGTTGCTCCGGAACCCTTCTTTGTCGGGACGCTTCGGATCGCCGAGAACGACGCCGCATGGCGGTCTTCGGCGGCTCTCGGTCGCAAAGACCTTTCGCAGCTCGATCAGATTCATTTGAAGCCACTCGTCGGTCGTCTGTCCGTAATAGATCAAGACGCCGTCGCTCGCTTTTAAGAACTCTTTGTGCAACGCTAGCTGCTTGCGTGATTTCGCGTCCGCCGAACGCTTGAGGACCTCGAAGCCGCGGTCGAAGAGCCAATCGTCGACCGCCTTCGCGCGCGCCTGGTCCGGAATGTCGAAGATCAGGTAAACGCTCTTCGGCATTCCGTCGCCCTGCGCCGGAGCGCGTGCCGGTTCGACCTTCGGTTTGAGCGCGTCGTGCACGAGGGTCTTGAAGTCCTCCAACGGTGACACCACGAGATGCGGATCGTCCTGCAACGCGGCGATGAATCCGCGCTGACGCTCCTCGGATGCAGTGACGCCCGGCCGCATCCACACCATGCGTGCAAACTCCGGTCGAGCGGTCGCCTCGTTCCCGGCAAGCCGGTACTGGAGCTCGACGATCGATTGATCTGCGCGCTCCGGGATGAGACCGTACGATTCTCCGACCAGATGGACCGAGAGACGAGCGCCGGAGAGGCCGTTCCTCACTTGCTCCGCATAGTTAGGACCAGGAAACTGTTGGGCGGCCGGAACGATCGAGCAGCCGTACTGCTCCAGCTCCTGCCGAATGCGCTCGCGGTAATCGGCCATGTCCGAACTGGTCTCCGCCAAATAGATGCGCGCGCCGCTTCCGCTGCGACCGCTCGCCGGCACGGATGTCTGCGAAGACATCCCTTGGAGCACCGCATCGATATCGTACGCCAGCGCGTTGACGGCGCGGCCGAACTCGGTTCCGATGTTCTCGCCGTACGGCGGATCGAGCTCGATCGGCGGAACGCACGGCCGCCCCTCCGCCGTTCGCTGATAGAGCGGGTACCCAACCGCGTCGTCGATCTCGGCGGCGCCAGTACGAAACGCGTCGAGTTCGACGGGCAGCTTGAGCACTTTCAGGACGCGCGTGAGGCTGCCCGATTTCGTCGAAACGGAGAGTCCGCCGCGCTTTCCCGATGCCTCGCGAAAGAAGCCGAGTTCGTCCGCGCACCACTTGGATGCGAGATACGCCGGGGACACGACGACGACGAGAACGGCGCAATCCGAGAGCTTCTCTTTGATCGTCGGCGTCAGCACCGTCGCGCCGGTGATGCGCGCTTCGCTCTGATCCCGCCAAATTGCGATCTCTTCGCGGCGGATCCCATTGAGACGAGCCTTCAACGCCTCATAGAAGTATTCGACCCAGCCGCGCTGTCCGTAACGTGGATAGTCGTTATCTTCATGCGCGTAACTGATGAAAACGTCGAGCACAGCTACTATGCGAACCTACGGAAGCTCTGAAGAAGTTGGTGCACCGAGCACAACGGCGAAAACGCCGTTGCCCTTCGGGTTTGGGCCCCGGCGGATCGTCTGCCCCGCCGCCCGCTCGATCACAGACTGCTGTAAGTATACTTCGTCAAACGATCGGCGCATGGCCTTCTTCACCGAAGGGATTCGGCGTTGGCCTCGGCGTCGTGGCCGCGTGCGCGACGGAAGCGGCGGTCAAGACCGCTGCAAACACGACGAATGCCGGGATCACCGGCCGTGCCGCCCGCTGAAGCGATACTCCACGAAGCTGCGAGCGACCAAGTTCGTCGCGAAAACGAAGACCATCAAGAGCGTGGCCGCAGCGTATGCCAACGCGTGCGAGGCCGCAAACGGCTGGCTGATGTACGTCCAGACGACGTACGTGAGATATCCGACCGGCGAGTGCGTCGGCGCGAGCGTCGGCAGATAGTTCGACCAGCCAGCCGTATAGATGAGCGGCGCGGTCTCTCCCAAGCCAATGCCGATGGCGACGAGCAATCCGGTGAGGATGCCAGGTATCGCATACGGGAGATCGATCGACAGCATCGTAACGCCTTGCCGCGCTCCCATAGCCACCGATCCCTCACGCAGCTCTCGCGGAACGTTCGTCAGCGCGATGTCCGCAGAACGCTCGACGTACGGTAGCACGAAGATCGCGAGCGACAGAGCGCCGGCAACGAGCGAAAAGCCCCACCCCAGGACCTCGACGAGGGCCACGTAGAGAAAATAGCCGACGACGATCGAGGGAACGCCGGCGAGGACGTCGATCATGTAGCGCACCGCGCGTGCCGCCCACTGCGGTGCGTATTCGACGACCCACAAAGCCGTTCCGATGCCGACGGCTCCAGCGATGACGAGGCCGATGGAGACGAGCAGGAGCGTTCCAGCGATCGCGTTCGCCAAGCCGCCGGCCACCCCCGACGTCACGGTCGTGAAGAGCGCGGGGCGCAGCGCCGGCGCGCCGTGGACGATGACGAACGCGAAGATCGAGAGCAGGATCGCGATGATGAAACCGAGGGCCGCTATGCTGACCGCCCACCAGAAATGCGACGTCCAGCGCGTTACCGCTCGCACCTTCATCCGACCGCTCCCGATCGGTCCCCGCCGTGCAGCACGATTCGTGCAACGGCGTTCACGATTAGCGTGATGACGAAGAGCGCGAGCGCGAGTTCTCCGAGAGATCGTTGCGCCATACCGCTCGCGTCGGTGAGCGCCGACTCCAGTTGCGAAACGATCACCGCCGCAATCGTATTGATCGGCGAAAAGATGCCGTGGGGCAGCGTATTGATCGCCGCCCCGCACACCATCAGCACCGCCATCGTCTCGCCGAGGGCGCGCCCGAAGGCGAGCAGCACGGATCCGGCGATACCGCTGCGTACGCTTGGCAGCACGGCACGCGTCACCGCCTGCCACGACGTGCTTCCGAGCGCCATGCTCGCTTCGTAGATCGAGGCCTGCTGCGCCTGAACGACGTCGCGCGTGGTCGCCACCATGATGGGCACGACCATGAGCGCCAAGATCATCGCTGCCGCGAGCAGCCCGTCTCCGTTTCCCGTCGGCGAAAGCCGGTTCCCGATGAACGGAACCAAGACGATCATCCCCCACAACCCGTAGACGACCGACGGTACGCCGGCCATCAACTCGACGACGGCATTGGCCAGCGGCTTGAGAGCGGCCGGCACGCGATAGACGATGGCGAGCGCCACGAGCAACGACAACGGAACGGCGACGATCATGGCGAGGAACGACGAGAGCAGCGTGCCGGACACGAAGACGAGAGAGCCGAACGACGCGCCCGCTTGAGCGGTGAAACCTGCGCGCGTGACGGTTGCCGAGCCATATTGATTGCCGATGTTCCAAATCGGAGACGTGAAGAATGCGGTCCCGTTGAAACGGATCGCTGGATACGCGTACACGACGAGAAAGAGCAACATCAAAAAAATGAGCCCGAAGCTCGCCAACGCGAATGCTCCGGTCGCATACCGCAGGAGCGGCTGCGTGCCAACCCGCTGCATGAGAGCGGGCCGAAGCTGACCTACCCGAACTGCCATTCTCGACGAACGCTCTTCGCTAGTGACTCGTCGCGACCTGGGCCCTCAAGAGCCGCACGGCGCCCTCGGGAAGAGGCCGGACACGCAGTCGCTCGAGGAGACTACGGAGACGTTATCCTCCCTACTTGGTCGCGGCTCAATCGCGCAATCGATGCCGGAAGCGCGATGAAATGCACGGCATCCAGGAAGGCCGGGCGCTGCCCGCCACTCGCGGAGATCGTCCACCCAAGAAAGGCCGCTAGCGCACGTTTCATCTGCGTCGTCGGTTGGTGGGCGCTCACGATAGCGTACTCGTAGTTGATGATCGGATACGAACCGGCGCCGGGAGCGTCGATAAGCGAAATGCGCTCGTCGCGCGGGGTCGCCGAGACGAGCGCCGCCGCCGCAGCCGCGATCGCCTGCACGGTCGGTAGCACGTACGCGCCGCTGCGGTTTCGCAGCGCCGCATATCCCAGATGCGCGCCGTTCACCTGATCCATGAAGCTGATGCCGATGTAGCCGATCGAGTATGGGGCATCTTCGCAAGTTTGTAGGACGCCGGGATTGCCGTTCGCTCCAACCGTACTACTCGCCGGCCAGCTCACCGTCGTTCCAAACCCCGGACCGCTACGCCACGATGGCGTGGTATCCGAGAGATACTGCGTAAAAATGAACGTGTCGCCGGAACCATCGGAACGACGCACGGCAACGATCGTGTGGTGCGGCAACCTACCGCGCAACGCGGCGTTTGCTGCGAGGATGCGCGGGTCGTCCCAATACTCGAGGCGTCCGCCGTAGATCGCGGCAAGCAGCGGCCCCGAAAGATGCAGGTGCGCGCCGCTGAGCCCAGGCAGATTGTAGGCGATGACTTGCGCGCTGATCGCGAGCGGAATGTTGAGCATCGGATGCTCCTGCATCGCCGCATCCGGCATGTACGCGTCCGACGCACCGATCTGCGCGACCCCGCTGATCGCTTGCGAAATCCCGGTGCCGCTTCCGGTGCCCTGCGTCGTGATCTCGATGTCGTTGTGCTCCCGCTGATACGCGGCAACCCAGAGGTTCATTAAAGGATAGAGCAGCGTGGACCCCGTCTCGAGCAAACGCACCGTGCCCGCCGCCGGCGCGCACGATGCAAGAGCGACCGATACGAGAACCACGAAAGCGAATCGCCGAGCGCGCATTCCCTATGCTACGCTCTACGCGAGCGCAGACCTGTCGCCGCCGTATCGTCCGGGTACGGCGCAACGCTTCGGGCAAAGCGGTCGTTACGCTTGGAGGCCTTGCTCCATGTGCTCGCCGAAAGCTCGGCGCTCATGCCAGAAACGCCGCTGCCCGAGCTGCGCCATACCGCCTCGCACGTGCTCGCGTATGCCGTGCAGGATCTCTTTCCGGACGCCAAGCCGACGATCGGCCCGGCGATTGAAAATGGCTTCTACTACGATTTCGATCGCGCGACGCCGTTCACCCCGGACGATCTCGTTCGCTTGGAGGAGCGCATGCGCGAGATCGTCGCCGCCGACTATCCGATGGTCGGGAAAGAGGTCTCTCGCGAGGATGCGCTCGCGACCTTCCGCGACAACCCGTACAAGATCGAGATCGCCCGCCAAATTCCCGAAGGCGAGCCGATCACGCTGTATACGATCGGCGAGTTCACCGATCTCTGTCGCGGCGGGCACGCGCGGCACACGGGTGAGATTCGCGCGTTCAAACTCCAGAGCGTCGCGGGCGCCTATTGGCGCGGCGACGAGCACAATGCGATGCTGCAGCGTATCTACGGCACGGCATGGCACGACGATCGCGAGCTCGACGCCTACCTGCGTCAATTAGACGAGGCGCAGCGCCGCGATCATCGAAAGCTCGGCAGCGAGCTCGATCTCTTCTCTATCGAGGAGGACGCCGGCGGCGGGCTCGTCTTCTGGCATCCCAAGGGTGCCGTCGTACGCGAAATCGTCGAGCAGTTTATCCGCGAAGGGCTGCGCGAGCGCGGATACGCGCCCGTTATAACGCCACACGTGGCGAGCGAGCGCCTCTACGAAATCTCCGGCCATCTCGAAAACTACGCGCAGAACATGTTCGGTCCGCTCGAGGTCGAGGAACAGCGGTTTCGCCTCAAGCCGATGAACTGCCCGGGCCACATTCTCATCTACAAGAGCCGGCTGCGCAGCTATCGCGACCTTCCCCTGCGGTACTCCGAGTTCGGAACCGTGTATCGCTTCGAGCGCTCCGGCGTGCTCCACGGATTGACGCGCGTGCGCGGATTCACCCAAGACGACGCACATCTCTTTTGCACGCCCGAGCAACTGCAGCACGAGTTCGAGCAAACGGTCGACGAGGCGCTGCGGCTCATGAACGCGTTCCGGTTCGAAGAGTTCTCCTGCGTCCTCTCGACGCGCGAACCGTTGCAGCGCGGCGCAACCGACGACGTGGCCGAGGCCGCCATTCGTTCCGCCCTGGATCGCGCGAAGCTCTCGTACGGCGTCGACGTCGGCGGCGGCGCATTCTACGGACCGAAACTCGACATCAACGTGCGCGACGCGATCGGGCGCACGTGGCAGCTCGGTACGGTGCAGGTCGATTTCATGCTGCCGGAGCGCTTCGACGTATCCTACCGCGGCGACGACGGACGCGAGCATCGGCCGGTTATGATCCACCGCGCGCTCGCCGGATCGATGGAGCGCTTTTTTGGAATCCTCGTCGAGCACTTCGGCGGCGCCTTCCCCGCTTGGCTTGCCCCCCTGCAAGCCGTCGTCGTTCCGATTGCAGAGCAGCAGTTGCCGTACGCACACGAGGCGGCTGCAGAGCTGCGCGGTGCGGGATTTCGCGTCGACGTCGACGACAGCAACGAGAAGCTCGGTTATAAGGTACGTCATTGGAAGACGCAGAAGATTCCGTACATCCTCGTCGTCGGAAGGCAAGAGGTAGAGGAACGGACCCTGAATGTGAACGAGCGGAGCGTCGAAGAAAAACGCACGCTCTCGGTCCCTTCCTTTATCGAGGAACTGCGGGCCGTCGTCTCGTCTCGAGGATAGCATGCACCGATTGACGATCATCGCCTTTGCAGCAGCAGCTGCGCTCGCACTGACGGCCTGCTCCGGAGATTACGGCTCAGGCGGCGGCATCACGCCTCCGGTGCAGCAAGGCGTACAAGGGGGGCCAGGATTTCCCGGCGCATCGCCGGCTACGCTCGCGCGCCCCGGGCAACCAACCGCAACGCCGAGCGCTCCTCCGGGAGACACTGCGACCTACGCCCTCGCACAAGTTACGACCGGCATCCGTTGCCCGAGCGTGAACGGATACAGCTGCATTCTGCACGTCAACGAGCCGGCTGCATCGCCAAGCCCCAGCGCGAGCGCATCGTGGCAACCAAAGGGAAGTCCGTCTCCGTCTCCCTCGCCCCCGCCGTCTCCGACGCCGCCGCCCTCGTCCGGCCCTTCGCCGCGCCCGGCGCCGCGCGCAACGCCTTCAATCTCGTTGCACCTGGAGGCGCAGCCGCACGACGCACCCGCGATGGTGAATCCCGACACGCACGCTGTCGCGACGACCGCCCTCATCGCATTGCGCATGACGACGAGCGCTGACCTCGTGCTCAGCGGCACCGCCGAGGTCGATTTCATTCTTCCGCAGGACCAGGTCGGCGGGCGCAGCTTCGCCGTTCAGCTCTTCCGCGAAACGCCCGAACGCCACGGCCGCCATAGCGACGCATTCGTCGGCTCCTATTCGAAGTCGACGTCGGCCGGAGACACCGTGCGCTTCACGATCGCGCCCCCGCACGTGACGATCAAGCGCGGCGAAACGTGGCTTCTCATGCTGTATGCGAACGAGCGGCCGTCGGCGACCGCATCACCCACCGCGAACCCGTCGCCAAGCCCCTCGCCGAGCGCGTCTCCCTGAACAAGACGTTCGTCGCGAGCTTCCTTGGGTGGACGCTCGACGCGTTCGACTTTTTCCTCATCACCTTCGTCGTCTCGCGCGTTGCGACGGACTTTCACCGGGCCATTCCCGAAGTCGTCTTTGCCATCACGCTGACCCTAATGTGCCGGCCGCTGGGCGCGCTGCTCTTCGGATGGATTGCCGATCGCTACGGCAGACGAACGCCGCTGATGATCGACATCGCCTGTTACTCCGCGATCGAGCTCGCGACGGCGTTCTCACCGAACTTCACCGTTTTTCTCGTGCTGCGCGCCCTCTACGGCGTTGCGATGGGAGGCGAGTGGGGCCTCGGCGCCGCGCTCGCGATGGAGTCGCTGCCGGCGAAGAGGCGCGGCCTCTTCTCCGGCCTGTTGCAGGAAGGGTACTCGGTCGGGTATCTTCTGGCGGCGATCGTCTTCGGTCTCTTCTTCAACGTCATCGGATGGCGCGGCATGTTCGCCCTTGGCGTCCTGCCGGCGCTGCTCATCTTCTACATCCGCAAGAACGTGCCCGAGTCGCCGGTATGGCTCGCCTCACGCGGCCCGTCGCCGCGCAGCGCTATGAGGCTCGGCCCGCTCCTGCGCTACGCTCCGCTCTTCGTCTACAGCGTCGCGCTCATGGCCGCGTTCAACTTCATGTCGCACGGAACGCAGGATCTATACCCGACCTTTCTCCAGCAGCAACGCGGACTATCGGTGCACGAGGTGGCATGGCTCGCGATCGTCTACAATCTCGGCGCGATCGCCGGGGGAATCGTCTTCGGCTCGATCTCGCAGAGAATCGGCAGGCGTAACGGGATCCTCGTCGCCGCCGCACTCGGCATTGTCACGATCCCCCTCTGGCTCCACGCGCCGACGATCGCACTGCTCGGGTTGGGCGGCTTCCTCTTGCAGTTCATGGTGCAGGGCGCGTGGGGAATCATCCCGGCGCATCTCAACGAGATGGCGCCGGGCGGCGCACGCGGTACGTTCCCCGGTTTCACGTACCAACTCGGCAACTTAATCTCCGCACCGGCCGCACAGATCGAGGCGACGATCGCCAAGACCCATTTTGCTTCGTCCGGCGGTGCGCCCAACTACGCCGCTGCGCTCTCGGCGATTGCCTTCGCCGTCTTCCTCGCCGTGCTCGTCTTCACGGCGATCGGCTTTCTCGTCGCCCCGGAGCGCCGCGACCTGAACCTTCTCTAGGAAACGCGCGACCGTGGAACTCGCGCGGCGGGTCTGCCGCCCGATACTGCAAGCGGCGGCTTACGGATGGGCGAAGGCGACGATCTCGTCGTGCTCGCGATGGTTGGTCCAGAACCGCGATCCATCGTACGCGAGAGCCCGAGCCGCGAAGGGTATGCGCGCGAGATCCTCGGATTTTGGCACGCCGTTGCGCGCATCGACGCGCGTCAGCCAGTACTCTTCGGTGTCTTCGTCGTCGGTGGTCACGAGATAGAAGCGACCGTCGACGATCACTTGTCCGCAGATGCCATGCGGCACCGTGAACTGCGTCACGACCTCGCCCTTCTCGTCGACGCCGACGATCCGCCGATTGTACCACTGGCTGATGTAGAGGAGATCGCCGTCGTAACCGAGCTGCGAGCCGGTGTCGTCCGGACAGCGAATGGCGCCTTGCGTCTTGAATCCGTGGCCGGGGACGAAGCGTCGCACCGTGCGGTGGTCCTCGGCCGTCTCACTGCAGATGACGCGCAGGTCGTCACCGACGACCGCCATTCCGTACGGCTTTCCCGGCGCGGCAGCTTCCTCTTCAACGGTCCATTGCGCGGGACGCAATGCGTACAGCCGATTCGTTGCAATCGAGCCCATCCACAGCAGGCGTCCGTCGAAAGCAAGCGATTGCGGCTTGGGCGCCGGCGACGGAAGGCGCAGGATCTCGGTGACATTTTCCATCGAGCGGAGCTTCGGAACCAGGACCGGAAGTTCCACCCGTGCTCTTGCTGGGTATCGAAACGTCGTGCGACGATACGGCTACCGCGCTCGTGCGCGACGGTCGAGACGTCGTAGCCTCCGTGTCGACCGATCAAGACGCGTTCCATTCCAAGTACGGCGGCATCGTGCCGGAGATCGCCAGCCGACAGCACGTGGCGCTGCTCACGGCAGCGATCGAGGACGCACTCGCGCGCGCCGGCGCCCACTTCGGCGACCTCGACGGCATTGCGGTGACGCGCGGCCCGGGGCTGATCGGAAGCCTCGTGGCCGGGGTCGCGAGTGCCAAGGCTCTTGCCTTCGCTCTCGACAAACCGCTCTACGGCATCAACCATCTCCACGGGCACGTCTTCGCCGCATTTCTCGAGCGCGCGAAGCCGCCGTCCTATCCGTTCCTCGCGCTCCTGGTCTCGGGTGGGCACTCGCAGATCGTGCGCGTCTCCTCTTCGACCGGGATGGAGATTCTCGGTCGCACGCGCGACGATGCCGCGGGCGAAGCGTTCGACAAAACGGCACGCCTACTCGGCCTTCCCTACCCCGGCGGTCCCGCGATCGACCGTCTCGCACGGTACGGCGATGCTACGGCGCACGCGTTTCCGCGCCACCGTCCCGGCCGGGGAAGCCTCGATCTCTCTTTCTCCGGGTTGAAGACCTCGGTGCGCTACTTTCTTGAAACCCCCGAGGGCAAGAGCGCGAAAACGGAGGATGTTGCCGCGTCGTTTCAGGCTGCCGTCGTCGACGTGCTCGTCGCTCGCGTCGACGCGGCCATCGCGCAGGGCGACTACCGTAGCGTCGTCCTCTCTGGGGGCGTAGCGGCGAACTCCGGACTTCAGCGAGCGCTTCGGACCTGGGCGGCGCGCAACGGCGTCGAGCTCGTCATTCCCGAGCAACCGTACTGCACCGATAACGCCGCAATGATTGCCGCGGCTGCCTTCTATCAGCGCGACGCGGTTCGCGCCGATCCGCTCACGCTGACGGCCGACCCGAATCTTCCGTTCGAGCTCCCGCTCCCCTCAGGCGATCGTCGCTGAGATTGTCTCTTCCAGCAATGCGACGCCGCGTGCAATCTCCTCTTCGCTCACGATGAGCGGCGGAGCGATGCGCAGCGTGTTCCCTCCTGCGGTTCCAAGCAAGAGCCCTCGCTCGCGCGCGGTCGCCTGGATCGCCTTCGCGTCGCACGGATCGTTCACCGGAATGCCGACGAGCAGTCCCATCCCCCTGGGCGCACCCAGCACGCCCGCGTACCTCGCTGCGAGATCGCGCAGCTTTCGCAAGAGCAGAGAAGACCGCTCGCGCACGCGTTTTTCGAGATCGAGCTCGTCGCGCACGCGCAGATGCGCGAGGGCGGCGGCCGCGGGAACCGGCGATCCTCCGAAGGTCGAGCCATGGTCGCCGGGCTCGAACGCGGCAGCGGCGCGATCGCCGACCAACATGACACCGATCGGCAACCCGTTTGCTAGTGCCTTCGCCATCGTCAGCACGTCAGGGCGCACGCCAAACTCCTGAAACGCAAAGAGCGGGCCGATGCGACCCATGCCGCACTGAATCTCGTCGAAGATCAACAACGCACCGCGCTCGTCGCACAAGCTGCGCGCTGCGCGCAGAAACTCCGCGTCCGCCGGGTGCACCCCGCTCTCACCCTGGACCGGCTCGACGAGCAGAGCAGCCACCCGATCGTCCATCTTGAGGCGCAAGTCCGCCGGGTCGTTGAACCGAGCGAAGGCGAAGCCGCCGGGCAACGGCGCGAAGCCTTCTCGGTAGCGCGCGTTGTCGGTCGCCGCGAGTGCGCCGAGCGTCCGGCCGTGAAACGACCCCGTGCACGCGAGGATCGTGGTGCGACGCGGCTCGTTGCGGCGGAACGCCCATTTTCGTGCCAGCTTGATGGCGGCTTCGTTCGCCTCAGTTCCGGAGTTGCAGAAAAACGCGCAGCGCATCTCCGCGCGCCGGACCAGCTCGTGCGCGAGCGTGCCCGACGGCTCGTGCGCGTACAGATTGCTCGCGTGTACGAGGCGCCGCGCTTGGTCCTCGATCGCCTGCGCGATCGCCGGGTGCGCGTGGCCGAGAGCGCAGACGGCGATGCCGGCGATGAAATCCAAATACTGGCGCCCGTCTGCGTCGACGAGCGTGCAGCCATGTCCGGAAACAATCGTGATCGGAGCACGATTGTACGTGTTCATGAGCGCGTCGCGCATCGTCACGTGCGGTAGCTCGCGTTGATGCGCACGTAATCGCGTGAGATGTCGCAGCACCATCCCGTCGCGTCGGCCGCACCCATACCCAGACAGAGTTCCATGATCACGTTCGTCTCCTCCAGCTCGCGACGCGCCTCGGCCTCCGAGAGCGCTTCGATGCCGCCGCGCTCGACCCACGGCTTCCCGTTCAGCGTCAACGACCATGCTTCGGGGTCGAGTCCCGCGCGCGCCGAGCCGGCGGCCGACAGGACGCGTCCCCAATTCGGATCCTCGCCGTAGAGTGCGGTCTTCACGAGGTTGCTGTTGATGATCGCTCGCGCGATCGCACGCGCCTGCGCGGGCGTGCGTGCGCCGCTGACGCGCATCGCGAGCGTCTTTGTCGCTCCCTCGCCGTCCGCAACCATCGCGTGGGCGAGATCGAGGCAGACCTGCCGCAGCGCCGCGGCAAGCTCCGGCGGCGCGGCCCCCCTTCCCGACGGCGCGAACGCGTAGACGGCATCGTTCGTCGACATGTCGCCGTCGACAGAGATCATGTTGAAGCTCTCTTCGACGGCCGGCCGAAGCGCTCGCTGCAGCGCGCCCTGCGCGAGTGGAAGATCCGTTGCGATGAAGGCCAGCATCGTCGCGAGCGATGGAGAAATCATTCCCGACCCCTTGGCAATGCCGCCGACGACGTACCTCTTCTTCCCGCGATAGAACGCGTACGCGGCCATCTTCGGCACGCGGTCGGTCGTCATGATCGCTTCCGCCGCGTCGTGTGCCGACTTCCCGCCGGATTCGAGCTGTTCGACCGCACGCTCGAGTCCCTTTTGGATACGGTCCATCGGCAGGTAGACGCCGATGACGCCGGTCGACGCGACGACGACTTGGTCGGCGGCAATGCAGAGCAGCGCCGCAGCTTGACGCGCGGTCGCGCGCGCATCGCGTACGCCGCGCTCGCCGCTGGCGGCATTGGCGCAGCCTGAGTTGCACACGATGGCGCGCATAGCCGCGCCCGATTTCTTGAGATGTGCCGCGCTCACGAGAAGCGGCGCCGCTTTGACGTCGTTCGTCGTGATAACCGCCGCGCAGGCTTGCGGAGCGTCAAAGACCACCAGGGCGAGATCGCGCTTGCGCGCCTTGATGCCCGCGTGCACGCCGGCAAGCCGGACGCCCGAGACGCAGCCGAGGCCGCCCTTCAGCCTGGTTATTTTGAGCCCTTCAAACAACGGCGCGCTCCTGAAGGCCCGTCTCTTCCGGCAGACCGAGCATGACGTTGAGGTTCTGCACGGCTTGACCCGCCGCACCTTTACCCAAGTTGTCGAGGGCGCAAAGCACGCGCACCACGCTGCCGCGAACGTCGACGCGCAGCTCCACGTCGTTCGTGCCCACCACCGCTCGAACGCTCGGGGCACGCCCGGCGTCGAGCAGACGAACGAACGGCGACCCGCCATAGGCATCCTCGAATGCGACCCGTATCTCTCGCTCCGGCGGAGCGTGAGCATACGCGGCGTACGCGTCTGAAAGCATCCCGCGCGATAGCGGAACGACGTGCGGCGTAAAAAGCAAGGGCGCCGCCAACCCGTGGGCGCGCAACGCGCGCTCCATCTCGGGCTGGTGGCGGTGGCCGTCGAGACCGTACGCGCGGACGTCGCCCGAGACTTCGGCAAAGAGCGAGCCTACGCTCGGGGTTCGCCCGGCTCCCGTAATGCCGCTCTTCGCATCGACGACGATCTGGTGCGGTGTGCCCAGCGTGGCGAGCGGCAGGAGCGCGAGCAGCGCGGCGGTGGGATAGCAGCCCGGGTTCGCCACGACGCTTGCGGCGGCAACCGCCGCGCGGTTCCACTCCGTCAAGCCGTACGCGACGTCTTCGTCCAGCCGATAGTCTGCGGAGAGATCGACGACGCGCACGCCGGCGTCGATCAACGCCGGAACGAGCGCCAGCGCCTCACCGCGCGCGCCGGCGGCAAAGACGACGTCGCCGCCGCAGAGATGCTCGACGACGCTTCCCTCCCGATCGAAGCGCCTGGTCGAGGTCCGTAACGACGGGAAGTGATCGGCGACGAGATCGCCGCCGTGACTCCGGCTCTCGAGCACGCCCAGCTCGACGCACGGATGGCGATCGAGCAAACGAATCGCCTCGACCGCAGCGTAGCCGCTCGCGCCCCACACGTGAACGCGCGTCACGCGAGCTCCGCTTCCAGGTACCCGATCGCACGTGCGACCTCGCCGGGACTCGTCGAGCCGATCGTGCGTTTCGCGCGAACCGAGCTGGCTGCGTCGAGGGGCGCATCCAACGCTTCGATGCCGCACTCCGCGGCGGCGGCCGTGAGATCGGACGCCGCGAGGTCGCGGCCGTTGCGTTCCGCATTCGCGACGGCGGCGCCGACGATCGCGTGCGCGCGCCGCGCCGAAAGCCCGCGAAGAATCAGCGCGTCGGCGACGTCGGTCGCTACCGCGTATCCGTCCCCGGCGCGGGCGTTCATCGTCTCCCGCTCAAACTCCACGTCGGCAAACGCGCGCGAAAATGCTTGCAGCGCGGCTAAACCGCGCTCGATCGCCGACATCACCAGACGCTTGGTCTGCTGAAGATCGCGATGGTACGAGAGCGCAAGCCCGCAGAGCGACCCAAGAGCGCCGGCGTACGAGCCGACGAGCTCAGCGGCGGTACCGCGTACCAACTCGAAGGGATCCGGGTTGCGCTTCTGCGGCATCAAACTCGAGCCGGTCGACGAGGCGTCCCCCAGGCGCGCGTATCCGAGCGCGGGCGTGCACCAGATCACCAGCTCGCTCGCGATGCGCGATGCGTCGTTGACGGCGCGCACGAACCCATGCGCGACGTCGAGCGCGGCATCGCGCGTTCCGACCGCGGCCACGGCGTTGCGCGACGGCGCCGAAAATCCGAGCGCCCGCGCCGCCGCTTCGCGGTCGAGCGGCAGCGTCGATCCAGCGACCGCACCAGAACCGAGCGGACACGACCGCGAACACTCCTTCTTCGCCTCGGCGAAGCGGCGCGCCGCCCGCACGAACGGCTCGGCCGCCGCGACGAGCCAAAAGGAGAGCAGCACCGGCTGCGCCGGCTGCCAATGCGTCATCGCTCCAAGCAGGGTCCCCGCCGCGAGCTCGTCCTTCGCGCGAGCCAACAACTCGCGTGCGATTGCCCGCGCCACCGCTTCACCCTGCTCGGCACGCTCGCGCACATAGAGCACCAGCGTCGTCGCAACTTGATCGTTGCGGCTGCGACCCGCGTGAAGCAATTCTCCGTCGGCGCAAAGCTCGCGCACGCGCGCGTCGATTGCCCCGTGGACGTCCTCCGCGCCCGTCGTCCGCGCGAGGTCCGCGAACGTACCGCTCGCAATCTCGTCGCCGACGCGCTGGAGCGCCTCGCGCAACGCGGATGCAGCGCTTTCGCCGACGATCTTCCCGCCCTCGAGCGCCGCGACGTGCGCGCGCGAGCACGCTACGTCAAACGGCGCGAGGACCAGGTCGTCCTCGAGCGACGAGCCTAAAGCAAGAAGCGCCGCGTCGGACCGCTGCGCAAAACGCCCGCCCCACTGCAACGTCTGCGGCGTCACCGAGCCTCCACCCGGTGCTCTCGCACGCGGGCCACGAGATCGAGCGGTAGACCGTGGAGGCGGATGAACCCGTCGGCGGCGTGATGATCGAACGCGTCGCCTTGGCCGTACGTCGCGAGCGACTCCTCGTAGAGTGCGAGAGGTGCGCGTCCGCCGACGACCGTTGCGTTTCCCTGGTGTAAACGTACGCGAACGTCGCCGGTGACACGGGAAGAACTCGACGCATTGAACGCATCGAGCGCAATGCGCAACGGCGACATCCACAGTCCGTCGTATGTCAGCTCGGCGTATTTCTGGTCGCAGGACGCCTTGAAACGCAGCTCGTCGCGCGTTAGGACCAGCCGTTCCACCGCCTGATGCGCGAGGATCAGCGTCACGGCTGCCGGCGCCTCATATACCTCCCGCGATTTCACGCCGATGACGCGGTCCTCGATCATGTCGATTCGGCCGATACCGTGTTTGCCGGCAAGCACGTTCAAACGCGCGATCATCGCGGGGCCCCCGAGACCCTCCAGTGAGGGCACGCCTTCGTGGAAATGCACGACGATCTCGTCCGGCTCCGCCGGGCGCGCGCCTGGCGCCGCGGTCCATGCGTACGCGTCTTCGGGCGGCGCGTTCCACGGGTTCTCGAGCGTTCCGGCCTCGATCGATCGCCCCCATAGATTTGCGTCGATCGAATACGGCTTCTCCGCGGTATGCTTGACCTCGATGCCGTGTTCGTGCGCAAACGCGATCGCGTCTGGTCGCGAAAGCGGCTGCTCGCGAAGCGGCGCGCGTGCGACGATGCTCGGATCGAGCGCCCGGACGGCAAGCTCGATGCGTACCTGATCGTTCCCTTTCCCGGTGCAGCCGTGGGCGACGGCGTCCGCGCCGGTGGCGTGCGCCGTCTCCACCAGCAGCGCACCGATGAGCGGTCGCGAGAGCGCCGCCGACAGGGGATAGACGCCTTGGTACCTTGCGTTCGCGCGAAGCGCGCGGTAGACGTACTCCTCGACAAAGCGTTCGCGTGCATCCACGACGACCGCCTCCGTGGCTCCCAGCGCGATGGCTTTCGCACGCACGTGCTCGAGCTCGGCAGCCGGGTTACCGCTCGACGCTGCGGTCGAAAGCGCGGTCGATGCGTCGCTCTCGCCGAGATCGGCCGTCATGGCAACGACCTCGTTCCCCTCGAGGACGAGCTTCTTGAGCAAGACGGACGTGTCGAGCCCTCCCGAATACGCTAGAACGATGCGGTTCATGCTGCGCTCCTCAAATCGATGAAACGTTGCTTCACGACGGGCATCTCGTCGGCCGACCGCACGATCGCAAGGACGGTGTCGTCGCCCCCGACGGTTCCGAGCACCTCGGGCCATCCGGCTTCGTCGATCGCCGATGCGACGAGCATCGCGCTGCCCGGAGGGGTCCGCAGCACGATGAGGTTCACGCTGCCTTGGATATCGGTCACCAGCTCTGCAACCGCGCGATGGAGGCGGCTCACGTAGTTCGCCGCCGCCGCCGGTACGACGTACTTGAAAATCTCGTTGCCGTTCTCGCGGAGCGGCACCTTCGCGAGGCCGAGCTCCTTGATGTCCCGCGACACGGTCGCCTGCGTCACCTCGAAGCCTTGGCGCTCGAGCAGCGTGACCAGCTCGTCCTGCGAGTGCACCGGCCTCGTCGCGACGAGCGTCAGAATGGCGCGCTGCCGATTGTCCTTCATACCGGTAGTCCTTTCAGTTCCGTAAGCAAAGCCACGAGCAAGGCCTTTTGCGCGTGCATGCGATTCTCGGCTTGATCGAAGACGATGCTGCGCGGCCCGTCGATCACCCCCGCGACGGTCTCCTCGCCGCGATGCGCCGGCAAGCAGTGCATGAAGACCGCCGAGTCCTGGGCGTAGCCGAACAGCTCTTCGGTCACGGCGTACGGGCGCAGCATGGCGTCGTTGCGCTCGCGGTACCGCTCTTCTCCCATCGAGGTCCACACGTCAGTATAGACGACGTCGACACCGCGCACGGCGCGTACCGCGTTGGTGAACGCACGGGCGGAGCCGCCGCTGCGCGATCCCAAAGCGTCGAGTTTTGCAAGATACGATTCCGAAGGTCGATGGGTCGGCGGGCATCCGAACTGCACCGTCGCACCGAGAAGTACTGCGGCTTCGGCAAAGGACGTCGCGACGTTGTTACGCGCATCGCCGACATACGCGACGCGCAATCCTGCGATTCCTCCGAAGCGTTCGCGCAGCGTGAGCATGTCGCTGAGCGCCTGGCAGGGATGCGCCCGCGCGGAGAGCGCGTTCACCACCGGCACGGTTGCCGCTTGCGCGAAGCGCTGCAGCGGCTCGTGCTCGTGGGTCCGCACGACGATAGCGTCGACGTAACGCGAGAGCACCCGAGCCGCATCCTCGGGCGTCTCACGCGTTCCCACCATAAACTCTGCGCCCTGCGCGAAGAGCACTTCGCCTCCTAGGTGGGTCATCGCCACCTCGAACGAGACGCGCGTACGCAACGACGGCTTCTCGAAGAGCATCGCAAGGGTCCGGTCGCGCAGCAGCGTACGCTGCTCGCCCCGGCCCTGGACCTTCAAGTACCCCGAGAGCTCCAGCAGGCGCTCGAGCTCGCCGGCCGTGAAGTCCGTCACCTCGAGGAAGTTCCGCCAGCGTAAGGTGGAAGCGCGGGGGGACGACCCGGCAGCAACGAGGGAAACCGTCATCTTCTGCATATTTATACAGCGTGAAGCATAATAATGCAAGCTTGATCGTCGTCAAATATGGCGGCGCAGCTTTGGGAAACGGCGTCCTCAAGGGGCAAGACCCGCTTCTTCTCGAGCTAGGAGTGCTACGGGCGACGGGGAGACCCGTCGTCCTCGTCCACGGCGGTGGCCCGGAGATCGACCGGCGCCTCGCCGAGCGCGGGATAGCCACCGAGCGCATCGACGGCCAGCGGGTCACCGACGAAGCCACGCTGGAGACCGTAGAAGCCGTCCTCTGCGGGACGCTCAACAAGCGGCTCGTGCGCGCATGTCTCGCGCTCCGCCTGCCGGCCGTCGGCATCAGCGGCCAAGACGCTCGACTGCTCGTGGCCGAGAAAGCCGTCGGACGGGACGGCGCGGATCTGGGTTTCGTCGGCACCATCGTCGAGTGCAACGACGCGCTCGTGCGCCTGCTGCTGGCCTCAGATCTCGTGCCGGTCGTCGCTCCCCTCGCCGTCGCTCGCGACGGCTCGCACGCCTTCAACGTCAACGCCGATCTCGCCGCAGCGGCGCTCGCAGCCTCGCTGCACGCATCCGCCTTCGTGGCGATCACCGACGTGCCGCGCGTGCTCCGCGATCCCGACGATCCAGTATCCGGCATCGACCGCTTCGCTCCCGACGAGGCGCGTCGTTTTGCAGCGAGCGACGCGTGCCGCTCCAGCATGAAGCCCAAGCTCCTCGCAGCGGTCGCCGCCGTCGAAGGCGGCGCTGCGGCTGCCTACATCTGCAAGGCTAAGCCGAACGCGATCGCAGCGGCGCTGGGGGGAGACGCAACCATCGTACGGCCTTAAGGCAGAGCCTGTACGAGCTCATCGCTCGTACACCCATAGCATGACGGCACGCGGCACCATCGCGCGCTCGATCGGGCGCAGGCGCTCGTAGACACCTTCCTCCGTTTCGCCCGGCAGCACTTTGAGTGGGACGCGAATCACGACGGGGCCGCGATCGGCGCTTACCGTGACGCGATGCACCGTCGAGCCGATCCACGCGCTCTTCGCGCGAAACGCGTCCTTCACCGCATGCGCGCCGCGGAACGCTGCGATGCTGCTTGCGTCGGGCATACCGATCTCGTCGCGTTCGGGATCGAGCGGCAAGAACGCGGGATGCAGATTCAGCAGCTCGCGAAACGTGTGCACGAAGCGCGCGTCGAGGAGGTGCGTCCACCCCAGCAGCAGAACGAGCTCCGGCTCGAACTCTGCAACGGCGTCGCACAGTCTCGCATCGTACAGCGGGCGCGATTCGTGGGCGCGCTCCCACGGAAGTGCGACGCCCGCCACGTTGCTCGCTCGCGCCCGCTCGAGAACGCCGGCGTCGGCGACGTTGCAGACGACCGCGGCAATCTCCAGGGGAATCTTACCGCTCGCGGCAGCATCCGCAACGGATTGGAAGTTCGTGCCCTCTCCCGAGGCCATGACGACGGTGCGAAACCCACGCGCGGACCAGCGCCGCCGGTCGTACCGTTCTGCAATGCGCGCGCCGCTGTGACGCGCGTAGTACGCGATCAGCTTTTCGTCGCCGACGCCACCGATCAAGGCGGTCGCGTAACCACGCCGCCGCAAGCCGCAGAGCGCGAGCGTGAGCAGCGATGACCCAAGGACCTTTCCGCGTTCCTCCGGAGCGACGCCGAACGGCCCGAACACGCCCACCCCCGGCTGTACGGCCATCGCGCGCAGCCATCGATACCGCAACGCGCGCGGCGCGTACGTCGCAAACGCCACCGGAGCGCCGCCGCGCGTCGCGATGAGGTTCGTGCCGACGAACGCCTCGCCGCTCCACGCTCCTCCGAAGACGAGGTCGATCCACGAAAGCACGTCATCGCCCGCACCGTCGCGTTCCTCGACCACGCAACCTGCCGATTCGACTCCCGCGAGTGCTTGCGCGCGGGCGCGTTCGTCGTAACGCTCGTCGAGCGCGACGGCGAGATTGACCAGCTCGGTCACGTTCAGTCTCGCGCCGGGTGAATCATGACGGCGGGTTCGCCGCTCGCGCGCGCTTCGATCCAGCCGACGATCTTCGCGCGAGGCACGGCTGCAACGGCGCGTAACGCGTCGCTGAGCGGAACGACGAGCGTGTAGCCGATCCCCATGTTCAGCGCCCGGTAGCGCTCGTCGTGCGACAGACCGGCCCGACGTACCAGCTCGCGTTGAATCGCGGGGACGTCCCAGCGCGCCTGCTCGAAGACGGCGCTGACCCCCGGCCGCAGCGTTCTCGGGACGTTCTCGAGTAGGCCTCCGCCGGTAATGTGCGCCATCGCCTTCACGTCCGCGACGGCTCGAATGGCGTGCACGGCATCGAAATACGACGGATGCTCCGCAAGGAGGGCGTCGGCGTACGTGCCGCCGAGTCCGAACGCTTGGGTCCACTCGCCCGACGGAATGAGCGCGCGAGCCAGCGAGTACCCGTTGGTGTGCAATCCAACCGCCGGCAACGCGACGACGGCGTCGCCGGGCTCGATGCTCGCGCTCTTCGGAAGGTCGTCGAGCGCGACGATCCCAACGATGGTTCCCGCCAAATCGAAGTGTTCGGGCGCGTAGACGCCGGGCATCTCGGCCGTCTCACCGCCCAACAAGGCGCAGTCGTGCGCGCGACATGCGCGCGCGCAGCCGCCGACGATCCGGGCGGCAACGTCGGGGTCAAGCCGCCCCACCGCGAGGTAGTCGAGAAAGAACAGCGGCGCCGCATTGTAGACGAGAATGTCATTGACGCAGTGGTTCACGAGATCCGCTCCGACGTCGTCGTACCGGTGCATCGCCGCTGCGATCAAGAGCTTCGTCCCAACGCCGTCCGTGGAAGCGACGAGCGCGCGGCGATCGTCGCCGGGCAGGCGGAAGAGTCCTCCGAATCCGCCAACGGCGTCCACCTGCGACGGATGTCGCCATTGCTGCAGAAGCGCCGTATACCGCGCGACCGCTTCATTCCCAGCGTTGATGTCCACGCCCGAGCGGGCGTACGCGTCGCTCATCGCGAAGACGGCCTCGACTTGTTCCGCATTCCATAACCTCTTTCACTCTTCGAAAGGCAGACCATGCAAGTTCGCATCGCTCACGATG